>Ga0209208_10002551_pt1 | contig 26162 bp, 22 predicted proteins | sample S1TSphfallax_3_FD_187694 | JGI IMG/M metagenome (GOLD analysis project Ga0209208, IMG submission 187694) | Host-associated microbial communities from peat moss isolated from Minnesota, USA - S1T2_Fd - Sphagnum fallax MG (SPAdes) (version 2) | ecosystem: Host-associated > Plants > Peat moss >...
CTATGGATTAGATGTTATCACATTCTAGTAATGAATCACAAATTTATTTGCTACATTACTCGCTAACATTTTAAAATGAAACTAAAAGTTAAAAAATCAATAAATTTATTTTTATGTGAAGACATTGTATTTTTACATTTGATAATAAAAAAATTGAATCAATAATTTTATTCTCTTTGTGTGATTGTAATATTTTTGTATGCAATCATAAAAAATGAGTCAAAAAATGATTATTAATTTACACATACCTGTAAATAAAAAAGATGGATTTTTTTTAAAAAAACTTGTGACCATAACATTATTACATTTTATTATGAGAAAATTGAATTGAAAATTTTCTTTTTCACATGTGATTACACATGAAATGAACCAATTTTTTTTTATATAACTTGTGATTGTAACATTTTTACATATGAATGTGAATTAAATTAATTAACTTATTTGATTTTTACATATGATTATAACATTTTTACATGTGATCGTAATTAATAAAATGTATCAAAAAATTTATTTCTTACATATGACCATAAATAAAATAAATAATAATAAAATTTCATTTTTTTGGCTTCTATTTTGTATTTTTCCCCTTCAATTATTATGAATTATCTTGTATATTCAAATGAAAAAAAAGAGTTAAATACCATGAATTTTTTTCTTATTGTAGTCAAAATCAATTGTGTGTTTTCATTGTTGGTAAGTGTAATTATCTAAGCTTCAAGAAAAAACAATCAATAAAGTCCTTTTCCTCTTTGTTTTGAACTTGCATTAATTCAAAATTCAAGAGTTACAACAAAACAACTTTCATGTAAGAATGTACTAACATTGAATAAGAATACCAAAAATGTATCCACTAAATCATTATGTAAGTTTCTATCCTATTCATAACCTAACCACTAGTTACCTAACATTAGGTAATAAAATGGCCAATAAATGTAACTAATGCGTAACCAAAAAATAGTTTAAAAATATTTATTTAACATTTATGAACAAGTCTAATAATTAACCCATATAAAAATATTATTTTTACACTCATGAAATTGCAATAGGTATAATTCACTTGGGCTTCACATTGCTTTGCACTACAAATGATGATCAATTGACATAAGGTCAAAATATTAATATATTTATAAGTTTTCTAAATAAGTTTTTAAAATGACAATTAGTTATTAGACATTGGTAATCCATGATCATATAGATTGTCCATGAAATCATTTCCCCTTCCATTAATTCTCAAATATGAGATTTAATTTTCACCTATTGAAACATTAACATTTTTGACACACATGATATCCTTTTCAGCACTCCTTGTTGTGTCAAAAACAATTATTTGGGCCTTTCCAATAAACATCCTTCCTACCATGTTTCCTTACAACCCCTAGTTTGAAAAAATATAAAAAATATAACGTTTTTTACTATAATGCTCGCAATGTCCCATACATAGTTCTTGGTGTTTTTGAACATTGTATCCAATGCCTTCAACCCTTAACATTTTGATGCCCCCTATTGTCCAAATAGAAAATTTTCATGTCCAACTAATGCCCTTTGCATTTCCAATATGCTTTTCAACACCCCTATTATTGCTTGTTGTTGTCTTACTTGCCATCATTCCCTAGTTATTAAAGGATGAAGTTACTTGGGTAGTTAATATTTAAGACGATTGGCATGAATTTGTTAATTACTTAAGAAATGTGGTGAAGATTTAGATAGAGGCTTCAAATGTAGGAAGGGATGAGGCGTGTGTGGCTTGTGTGGTGGGACCTTGTGGGTTTTTGCCTATATTCCTTAACCTTTCCTCATGTTCATGGTGTTCTCATTCTCTTTTCATGTATGTTGTTTCTTGTGAGATTTAAAATAAAGACACAAAAAATTAAAGGAAAGGGAAGATTGTATTTGTGTGAAGAAGAAATGGAATGGGAAATAGAAGGTTGTGTCGCATCTTTTATTGTTATTTAGTTTTGCCTTGATTTTTTGGATGCAATGAAAGTAGTTGGTATTAGTTTAATATAAAATATTATAACTTTTAGTTTAGTTAAGTTTTCTCTTCATCATTCATTGTTTAGAATGTTCGTTGGAAATCAATCACTAAACAATAGTTATAATAGGAAAGTAGTTGCAACATGAAAGTGGCCGTAATAAAAAGGTAATTATAACAAGAAGATAGTTATAACAAGAAGGTAATTATAATAAGAAGGTAGCTAATAAAAAAAACAACTACAAAAGATGAAGGCAACCCATTGGTGATGTATTTTATGTGACAAAGTTATGATCTAAAGATTAGAAAGTAACTACCATCCAACCGTCCATTTCCAATTTTGATTTTCTCAAAGGAATGCATTTTCAAAAGTGTTCTTAAATTTCTTATTTAAAGTTAGGACTACCTTCCAATGGATAGTTCCTTCTTAGTTGTTTTTCCATGATGAAAGTGGTGTGAGTGGTTAATCACATCCCATGCTTAATAAAACTATTAGTGATAATAATTTTGTTCTTTGTCCTTGGATCTTATGTTCATTCCGTGGTGAACCCTAACCTTAACTTGGATGTTCAATTTGAAAGTTTCAATAATTAAGGTTTGTTGAACTTGTTGTCGTTTATACTAAACCTTAAGGAATATTGAACCTATTACAACTGAACCTACCCTTTAAACCATAATTCCCATAACATAAACCTAGGGATGTTACACATATATGGCTACAACACTTGCACACACAAAAAACATTTCACAAGGCCAACAATTATTGGGCACATTGTGAACATAACAAAATGGCTTATGGGTCATCAACTTGATTTCACCACAATACCAAACAATGGGACATTTTGGTGACCAAATATGAAAATATCCACAATTACACATTTTAACACAACCTAACCTTGGCTTAAAACTTAATCAATATGTCTAGGCAAATTAAATGTTAAGCATGACCTATTTAATCATCAAATTTAAATAGTAACCTTGTTCCATGCTTAGCCACTAACCACACCAATCATGGCCCTAAGCTCATTGGGGCAATAAAGGCACACATGGGAAGGCACATAGCCTTTCATTTAAGGTTTCATTGAATAGTAAACATAAACTATTAAGGGATCAACATGAAAAAGTGTGTTCACCCCCAAGTTGTGACCAAATGGCACACCTTGGTAACCCCCTAACTTTAAAATCATGTGGCAACACAACTAACATATTAATTAAAAGACCACAAACTTGAGAACAAAAATCCCATTTCAAGGGAAGGCTACTAAGTAGAAAAAGTAAAATAGAATAATGATTCGCATCCACATGTTTTTTATGAAAAGTTATTCCATTGGTTTTGTAATAAGAAATCAATCCTTTCCTCGCTTGAGTTCTTGGATTTATTCCAATTACTGTATTTTGATAACAAAGTATACAACACATTATTTGTGTGTTTACCAAATCAACTTTTGCATTGTCATTCAGACAATAAAAAATCTAGCATAAAGAAGTTTTGCCATATGGTTTCCAAATCTTTTTTTTAGCATGCAATTTTTTCAAGTTTTACTTCATATTTTTTCACTACCATTTTTTGGCTTCCTACTTGTTTTTGTTTGGACACGTGTTACCTCACTTTCTTACAATACTACCCTCCAATGAAGTGTTGCTTTGCTGTCTTATGATGCTATACTCCTGTGTTGCTTCATCTCCTTCCAAAGCTATCCCAGATCAGGAGTTAATATTGTGATGTTGCAGTTCTAGAGAGATCTCGTTCCAACTAACAAATCCTTGAGTGGCCAATAGCAAGGATGAAAACATAGAAATGCAGTTGCACATTTTTCTTTCTAGTCCTTCAACTTTCCCTTACATTTTGCTTTTCTAGTCCTTGGAATTTCCCTGATATGTTAATGATATGAACTCCCCTGACAATGTGATGTTGAATGTTTACCATTTGGGTGCAGCAGAAATTTTGGCACATGAGAACATAGTAGTCTGCAACACAAAGCATAGGTAAGAATATATTAAACCCTTTCCTTCACTCAGAATCTTACATCATACTTGGGAATGGCAAGAGTTTCCTTGTACCACCAACCATAATGTCCTGGTATGTTAGCCATTCTAGGATTTGAAATCAAGTTGAACAAATACATCTGCACTCCAATTTAGAACATTCTCATGCACCCAATAGCATGTTTTGAGTTTCAGTAAACATGTCAACACCTATTTCCTGGGGATGATCACATACTCCTATGCAGAAGACTTGCATGCATATCTATCTACCTTAGTTATGCCACTGTGTATGCCTCACCAATAAGTGGGTGGCATTTCCATGACCCTGTGATGAAGCTTCTGAAGAACACCCCCCCCACACAAATCAACAAGGTAAGTCATTTGAAGATGCATTAGAAGACGAGATAATTTGACAAATGAATGGTCAGGTTCCTAAAAATTACACTCAGTAATGGGGCATAGATGGCCACATCCACCTGGCAGCTAATTATCAAGTACATTTTCCTGAAGGGGATTTGCACTGATAACAGAAAGATATATGTCATGCTTTGCTCCAGAACTCATTTTCAAGTACCATCACTAGTCTTAACATCCTGAGCTCACTGGATTAGAAAAGAAGCTTTCAGAGTGGTTCTCAGAATGTGATGGTAAAATAACTACTGATCTAAACAAATTATAATGTTCACCTAGTACTGACCATAACCCTAAACCCTATGCCCATTAGAGAGAGCTGAAGAGCCCTCCTGATCATGAGTCAGAGACTGCTGTACTATTCCTCTCTGCAACAGATTTCCTCTGTGCACCTACATGCATATCAGAGGTTTTAGATTTGAGAATTGATAGAGAGGTGGTAAAGACATCAGACCAACAGAAAACATTAGATGTTCTTTTTTGGAAACATTTCCAACTCCAGTAAGTTGCCCGTACTCCAAGAGAATGTAACTTGAGGCACCAAATGGTGATTTCCCATCAGCTTTAAATCCAATGTATGTGTTGGGCAGGCCTGCAAGGTCACACACTTCAAAGTTTAAGTCACTGTGCTGTCAGTGTGTCTAACTCAGATAATTAATGGGCATAACAAATCATGAAAGCTATGAATGTGAAACTTGGCCAGTGCCTCCTTAAGATGCTCCGAATATGTCACAAAAAGAGAACTGGTCAGCCAAAACTGCTGTCCTCTTTCTATATGCAAACTCTGACAGTGATATGCCAGTGAAGAATTCACATCTTTCCCATCTGAGAAGAGAGGACCAAACCAAAATAACTTTCCCCCTTGAAATGGGCCAACAGATGAGCCTAAGGTGAACTTCATTACAAAGCCTGCTTGACAACAAATGACTCTTGAGTCCTTATTGCATAAAAGCATGTGGAAAACCTGCTCACCTGATTTTTAGCTGCCTTGAGATTTCAATGCAAAATTCAGGGAACTGAGCTGCGTCAAAATGGAAACAGAACAGAACAAGTGCACCAGCCCATGCATAGTCCAACAAGACAACTGGAGAGCAACATATATGAAGCCAACACTCTGTTTTGTCCTGCAAGATTGTAGGAGGAGTTTTTGTTAAATAGCAGAAGAATCAAACACAAGGGCCTTCAATTGGAATTGCACGAAAGAGTTCATTCTGGTGCAATCAGGTGATACTGACAACATGCTGTACCACACAGTAAATCAAAGTGGGAGGCACAAACCAGTTATTTGTTCAGACATACAGGCCACAGCCTGTTTGTTGTAATTCAGAGGCAAGGCCTACTCTGAGTCTGAATCTGCAACACGAAATTGATGATAGCGTCGGTCTGGTGGGCTACTCCGAGGCCTTGCAGGGATAGTATTGCGCACAAACATACTTCGGCTGTGACCTGACCCTTGCGAGTTGAATAGGCGTGCCTGTGCTGTTCCAGTACCGCTCATCCCAAATAGCACTGCCCCTACCAACCAACCATACAGCTGGATGTTAGTTTGCTATATGCAGCAGCTGGCATTTCAAGCATATTCTTGCAACTGCACTGAACATTGTCACAACTGATATTTATGACCTGTATGGATACCAACTCAAGCCAATCCATTCACACTCCCCAAACCTACTGTAGGTTATCATACTCTGTGGCATCTTCTGACAAACCATGACATGAACATCCCCAACATCAAATCATGTAGCCTCTTCAGATAGCCATTTTCGAAATAGTAGCAATATTCAGATCAGGATCATTCCTTCTCAAAGTCAACCAATAAACATAGAAGGAAGACAAGAGATTAAAGCCATGAGAGACCTGTGCTGGAAATAGTATCCAGGCCACCTCTTGCTTTTAGGGGAGGACCATAAACCTCCTGTGATGGAGAACTTGGAATATGTGAAGGAAGAGCGGAATCTATTCCATTTCTTCCTCCTCCTCCTAGACTAAGTGAGAACCATGTATTGTCCATCTCTTCCTCCTCTGCCATCAAAGCCTCCTGAGAGTTGGATTGGACCTGTACAAAACCACCTGAGAACTCAATTTTTTCCTCACCATTGCTGTAAATTAACTCTCCAAGTGTTGAGAAATCTTCACACTTACAATTAAGAAAACGAGGGCCAGGCATAAAACTTTTCCTTCTAAGTACCAAAAAGAAAAAAAATAAGACTCCCAGTTAAGGACTGAAGTAACAGGAAGAAGAAAAACACAGGAGGGAAGAACTAGATCAAAAAGAACAATAAAATTAGCAGTATGAACAGCAGTGATAATCCCTCACTTGTTCAGGGACTATGAACAGTAACATGTTGCCAATGAATACAAAAGTCATGAAGAGGCCACATAGAGAGTAGTGGGGACTCCTGCACCCTGAACCTATCCTTTCAACACATCATTTGTGACTACTTGGATGCAGTACCACTGTTTTTTTTTCCAATTTCCTGATGGAGCTGGGTTGGCAAGCATCCCTAGGCAGATTTCAACTTAATTGGCAACATTATTTCAAGGAACTCTTAAGCTGTAGCCAGTACAGATAAATGTGATGGCACCCTCAGCAAAAAAATCAGTTTTCAAGAATTTTTAAATGATTAAGCCATTTTAATGGTAGCTGCCCTTTAGAAAAGTAGAAATCTGGTGATAATTCACCAGAAAGAAAAACACTGTGCAGTACATATCTATGCAATTGCATAGAAAACTTGACAACAATTTGAAGGTGACATCACAATGAGTGCAGTCATAACCTTATGAGAGTTGCTCACATGATGTCAGACCATCACCTTCATCACAAATAGCAGTGACAAGCTGTCATGACTACCTGATGACTTCATCAGCTCCCAACAGTGGGTGTAGATAAGTTTCTCAAAATCTGCCTAAAACATTGATCAAACCATCATACAAAATCAGTGCCCTGAGTTTTTTATTGTGTTTCTGGAAGCAACGGGAAGATTAAGTCATGATGTTGGCTAGCAATCCAGAGACAGATGCAGAACATCTGCTTTAGCCACTCGAAAACATATCTATGAAATCTCAGAGAGAAGAACTCCACGATAACACTTTGAAGGTAACCCATCTATTTTGTCAGTTCTAACCAAACCAAACCAAACATATCAAGCATGCAATTGGTCATAACCTTGTGAGTGCCACTCACAACATATCAGATCATCACCTTCACAAATGGCAACTGGCTGCCATTACCTTGATCAGCTCCTGAACATCGGTGTATAAAAGTACATATAATCTGCTCGTAATTTCAGGACAACAATTGTACTTAAACCCTATCCTGACTTTCTGTCTGTCTGAAAGCAACAGGAAGACTCAAGCATGCCACTGCTGGCAGTATATTCCACTGCTGCACTCTGTACTTTGAAGGCTCTGTCACATCTCATTGACCTACAGCATAACACTAACTTCCTTTCATATATGGAAAAGATACAAACAAAATTAAAAGCAATGACAGAAAGAATCTTAACATTCCAAATGGTGATATAACTTTGGCTGTCTACAGCAAGTGTGGGATAAAAAAAAGAGTAGACATAGTAAACAAAATTCAATGGATAATGGGTAACTACCGGAACACGAGCTGGTTGAGGAGGGAGAAACAGGTACAATGCAGATTCTGATGGTGACGCCCCCCTTCCACTGTCACTACTCCCACCACCGTTGTGCTCAGCACTTGCGTAAGGGAGTGAATGAGATGGCTGACTGTACCTTCTCCAGCTTGAACCCCTGATAGAATCTTCCCTGTGTGGAGGAGGAGATGGCAGTGAAAATCCCATCCCTGCCGCTACTTGGACTGGTGTGGGTCGGGTGGGAAGAGGATGATGGCTGATACTTGGTGGGTCAGAACCACCATAGTAGCCAAAAGGGCCACTTGAAATATTTCGCATTTGGGAGGACCAGAAATTGCTGTTTTCCAATTGCAGGCCCAGACCCTCCTCATTATTGGTAAAACTGTCCATTCTTGTGTCTGGTAGATGTTTGAAGTGCAGGGAGCCTGAGCTCAATGCCAGTCCTGTTTCTCTATCTGGAGCAAGAGCCAGACCTGGTGACTCTGCATGCAAGTCATGCAAGTCATGCAAGTCATGCAAGTCCTCTGCTGCAATATTTGGGGACTGAGTAGTACCATGACCCAGGCCATCAGATCCCATGTACACGGGTGCCCCTGAAGAACCCAAGACTGTGTCCTCACCAGCTTCCTCCTCATCAGTATCACTCAACACAATGACATCAGTATCTCCATTTTCTACATCACCACCAGTGCTTTGCCACATCCCTGTTGAAGCATCACCCATTTTGACTGGGAATGCCACTTCATCTCCATCATCTGAATACACAGCAGCCTTCTCACTTGCCTCTTGGTTAACACTGCGGTCACCATCCTCTTGCTCTTCATTAACATCAGTACTCCTAGAAATATTTGCAACTGGCTTTAAACGCTTACTGGGACCTGCATCTGCCCAGCCATTAGGGTGCTTGAAGCCATTTATTGCCCAAACACCATCATGCATACGTTTCATCCCAAGCTTCAGTGAGGCCTGTTCATGAGAAGACAAACCCTCTTCCACTTTCACGGGCATGAGAGGTGGTTGCCAGGATACAGGCTTATGATGGTTACTTCCATTAGCAGCAATCACAAAGCTGCCCTGAGGTGTCCGCCATGGTTCCTGAAGCCTGGCTTCCCCTTCCAGTTTGGGTCTCCATGAGCCATCATCTTTCATTTCGACTTCAGTAATATCTTCTCCCATATGTTTCATCTGAATTGACAAAATCAGAGTCATAAAGGCAACTCGATTTGCACTACTAAGGAAACAAAAAGCACAACACAAATCAATATGCCATCCAGGCACACAAACTGCAAAAACAGGTTTTCCACTTACAGCAGATGTGATGCAGTTGAACAAAGGATCAATAATAAGGGACTCAATTGAGTAATTTTTCAAGCAAATGGGGCACTGCCACTGGGATGTCCAACAAACACAACAGAAAAATGCATCCTGGTCAGTCCAGCAGTTAGATGACCTGTGCAAATCAGGACATGCTGACAAACTGTCTATGTGTGCTCATACTATTCAAACACAGATCACAATCATCAACACCAAAAAATTGTTGAAATACTGATACTAAACTCACAAACACTTCACAGAAACTCCGTTCTACTTTAAACCTTCATTGATCTGAAGTAAAACAGATGCTTGGATTTCATCACTTACCTTGCGAGCCCGCTGATTTAGTTCCACAAAAGTGTTCAGATCAAAGCAGCCCATGTGGAGGCAAGGCTTAAATCGGCCCGCAACCTTTATACGTGATCCACTCATCTGTGAGCTCAAGAACCAGTTGCAATATCACACATGTGGAACTTATAAGTACATAGGAGTAAATGTAATCCTTTGATTGTACTCAAAATATGCATGTACATAATGGAACAAGTTCACATCATCCTTAGGTTAACAATAGAGAATCAGAGACACAATTGTGTTGAGATAAAATGGAGAAGTTGACATTGAAGCATCTTATGATGCATCCCAATAAGGGGAACAAAAGAGTCTTCAAACTTTGTGACCACGAAGGATAGGGACAAAGATAAAAAATATATAACACAGTTTCCTTGTTTGTAAGGACACCCATATGAAGAGAGGTGAGAAAAGCTGAATCAAAGACAAATACTTCTCAACAGGTGACATTGTGCCCCCACAACAAGGAAGTCTTACAGGGCAACGTAAAGTGACAGTAATGGACTCTGTAATAACTTCCAAGTCACTATCGTCGTCATCATCATCAACCCCACCCCCTGCACCGCCTCCACCATTGATGGAGCGCCGTAACCGCAAAAGTGCATCTTCAAAGGCCTCCCCTTTTGTAACTGCTGGGATCAAGTCCATCACCTTTCATACAAAGCAGCAAACAAGCCAATGAAAAGTTAAATTGACTGTTAAGCTTCTATCACAGTTAGTCTCCAATGTTTTCAGGACTTGCACTCCAATGAAGGAGAGTACATACATTATTGTGCATAAACCTTTGCATAAACAGCCACCAGTAAAAGAATTTAATAAACTTCTACAGAAGTTCGTTGTTCAGTTGGAAATCTGCCTTTCACACAACACAATTAGGACATTGTAGGCAACTGTTTGAAAAAAGAGGAGAAATTGCACCCACCTGCTTCAGAGAGTTGCGGTGAATAATGCGAACTCCTATACAGAAATCACGGGCATCATATGCAGATAGTAACAACTGGTTTAGGCCTTCCCGAGTGGAAGTTGTAATCTGCAGGAGGCCAATTTGAAACCATTAGGAAAAGACACAGCCTAGATGTGTTACAGGGATCAGTACACAGTGCACTATTATCTATACCTATTGACCACCATCCCTTCTGCCAAACATCTGTGCAAATCATCTCCATATAGGGACCATCTCTAACATCATACATTGCAGTAGAACCAGCAAGATGACCTAGGAGTGGAACACGATATACCCCTGGGCCATCATCACGACCATTGGTTCCCAGCAGTTGTTGACCAGGTCGATTGGTTACCCGGACACTTGCAGCTGTTCACATGAAAACAGACACCAGAATCCAACCTTGTCAAAAGACAAGACTTGTGCAGAAAAATGGGAGAGATCTATCTGTACAGCATCACAAATACTACATTCAAACCAAAATCAAATATATGTGGAGATAAATCCAGGACTTTAATTGTTGCTCAAAACTCACTCCTTTGTGTGCTACAAAAAAGCTTTTTCTAATGTGTAAGAACAGCAGTATCAGGAAGGTTTCCACAATCTTGGGCAGTTACATTTGCAAACAAAATCCATGCAAGCAAAAGGGAAAGCAGGAATGGAAAGTACAATTTATGCGTAGACCACAATATGCAGGCCAGTGCATGCGAAAAGGAACCTTGTCAGTGAGTAGCACACACCACACCTGCACACCATTTCAACACTTACCAATTTAGCAGATGACAAATGTTTGCACAGCTTCTTTTTTCTCACCAACACCAATTGTGTCTCCTATGCACAATTCTGTAGATTACTAGCCCTGGTAATCTTAACACTAAGTGTCACAGATTTAACACTCAATTGTGTACCAGCGTCAGCCATAGAAGGTTGTACTGGCCATGCACGCCTAAGGGAAAACCATGAAACACTCAAGAGAAACCAAGAAGCCCTGCTGGTACTGGTTTTGACCTGTAGATCATAATTTGGTTTGTGAAGCAGCTCCCAATCTGCATGTGATAGTGTGAAAGTCTTCTCCACATTTTGCAATGGATTTGAGCTGCATATCACCCAACAAACAAGTGAACTTCTGATCACCCATCAAAATGCAAATCATGGGATAGCAGAGCTAACTCCATAACAAAAAACTCTGAAGGTACCCATGGTGTCAGCTTCAGCAAAACAAAATTAAACATGACAAGAATGAGTGTGGTGATAACCTCATGAAAGTCACTCACATGGTATCAGATCATCACCTTCACCATGAATAGCAGTGACTAGCTGCCATGACTTGCCACTGACTTCATCTGCTGCCGACAGAGGGAGTAGATAAGAACATAATAATCTACAATGGGGTAGGGGTTGGGGCCTCCTGCACCCTGAACATATCCCTTAAGCACACCCACTGGTGACTACTTGGAATATGTGACTACCACATATTGAAATGCATGCAGCAGAGAGAGACCCTACTATCACTACCAATAAAGCACCCACTCTTAGATACATGTGAGCGAGTTTGAGAACCTTGATTCGTGAGCTATGCAAGGTAACATATGTGTGTAGCACTTAACCAACTACTGTACATAACAGAGTGAGAAGAATGGCACATACCCCTCCACCTTTGACACAGAAAGAGTTGGCTTTGTTGGAAGCAAAGGATGTGAAAGTGACACACAGAAGCTGTTGAACAAACAGACAAGTGCCATGAATTACTACAAGAATCACAATTCCTCTGCCCTAGGCCACTACACATACTATGCCACACTATTCCATGAACAGTTCCAACATCATGATCCTTAATGACAGAAAACATCAATCCAGATAGAGTTCCTGCCATCCATGAACAGTGTGATACTACAAGGTGACCACAACACTGCCTGAGAACTAAACTGGCCCCAGTGTCAAAATCTGCCATTTAAAAAGTGCAATCAGGATTCAGTATAGGCTCCTACGGGTCGCAGCGTGCAATGCGGCAAAGCTCGCAGTAGAATGAGGAAGGGATTTCAGGTTCACCTCCTTCAGAGGGCTTCTCTGAAGGTAAAACACAGTTCAAATGCTGCCACACTCCACATTTGCTGTCGTCACACTGTTACATATGGTCATTTGTCACCATTAGACCATTTTCAGGAAGTATTGAATATCATGTTTCTTCCTCATCTCACAAATGCTCAAGAAAACTTCCAAACCAGGGCAGCACATCTGGAAATCCTTAACAGTTTGGACACAAAGATAGGATGTGCAGTATCCTGCTTCCACAGGAGCACAATCAAAAACCAATGACAACAGCAAGTGACCTGGATCATGGTTCCCTTGTCAACAGAGTTGCCACAGGGGCAGCGCGTCTTGGCTTCATCCCAACCAACAACCTCCTCTTGCTCATCTGACTGAGCCATGCTACCGGATACCCCTGCAACAACTCTGCTCCTTCCTGCCAATCCCAGATCTGGGGCACCTATACTTCGTAGCTTCCTGCCACACTCATTTCACAATGACAATACAGTTACCACTTGATATCATGTTGATAAAGCTCTCCACTTGAATGCATTCCTAGCATGTTGATACACCTTTCCTTCCATGTGGTCCACATTCTCTCTACACAGAGCTCAGTATAAATTCCTTACTTCCTCCTGCATCAGCAACACACACAATCTAAAATTGATGCAGACAAATCACCAGAATTGAGCCCTGTACTGGCTACCAATAATCAGAATTCCCAAACGAGGAGGAAGGAGATCAAAAAACCTGTATATGTCATCAATAACATTTGCAGCCTCCTCCCTGGAGACCGCGTTCTTTGACATCTTTGAACCTGTTTGCAATAAAGGCATCACCAGTTACTCACACAAATGACACAGACTATGTCTCCCAACACTCATGTAATTGACAGAAAATCTGTTTCTACCAGCTTCTGAAACCATGCTTATACAGTTGTAACAAGTCAGATCTCTCCTGGTCTCTATTGTCAACTCACTCCAAGGTGCCACACAAAATGCCAATCCAGACAATGCCATGCCTTTCAAGCGACATTGTGGAAAAGGAACAAAGTCGGGCTGCAACTGTCTTAGCAAACTCACTCATCTTTCTTTGATTCTAAGTCCATGTTTGACTGTCAGGTTCTAAGGTGTAGGCCATAGAACACACCTTTGATTTTAGATGGCGTTGTTTCTGCAGGCACCAACACTTCCATGATCTTGTCCATCAGAATCTGCTTACATACAACAGAACTGATAAGCATCAAAGGATGTACCACCAGTTTATTGCCATGAAAACAAGCAATTCATGACCAGCTGATTTCACCTTGGCAGACCTTCCAAGACCAGGCTATGTCATGATTGTGAGACTTTATAGGTTCAGCAAACACAATCACAACATGATCTACAATGATCTTCTATATCACCAGCTGCCAAATTAGGTATGTGAAATGGTCAAACAGTAACACAAATGCTGTTCTGGCTATTTGCACATGGCACTCTCCTCCTCCTCTTCAGCAACATAAAGAAAAGAAGGCTTGTTGCCTTGAGCAACAAGAAAAAAATGCTTGTGACAGCAACTTGAATCTGTAATCATGGGCACAAGCTTTGAACATCACATACATTCAGGAAGATAAGAGTTAAAAATTGCAGCAGCAAAGCACACCTGCTTCTTGCCCTGCTTTGAGAGACCAAGGCGGCTGAGTACATGTTTGAGCTCTGTGATGCGGAAAGATGCCAACTGGTTCTGCAAAAACCCCATCTCAACAACATGATGAACTCATCATGAGACAGAGTGTGCAGGATGGTACAGATACGAGGCTCACCTAACAAAATACAACTAAAATTGCTTAATTTGCAAACCTCTCTGCAAAAACAAAAGAGGTCATGCATGCATGCAGCCTCTTTCCCAACTCGCGAAGGTCGATCTTTCTTTCTTAACAACAGGCACACGCACAAAGCAAGCGATGGAGACCCAACCCCTCCTCCAGTTTGGCCCATGCATCACACATTTGAAACCAGAAGCTATATCTTGGCATAGTCAAATTTTGAGGGACCTGAGGCGTGGGTTGGGGGAGGGTGGGCAGAGGTTCACCTGACAACGGGTAGCAAGCTCATCCATTGCAGTTGCGCAGGAGCTCCTTCAATGATCCCAACTTCTTCTTCGTCTTGAATTCACCTGCTTCTTCTTCATTACCCAAACCCTGGCCCTACACATCGATCTCTCTCCACAGTTGCTCCCTTCCGTCTGTGCGTCTGTCTGTCTACCCTAGGTGATCTTCTTCTAAAGAATACCCACCAGCCGGTATAGCTTTCTGGATTTAGGGTATGGCTTTAGGGTCAAACACAGCTAGTGCAGGTGTCAAATTTCACCAGAATTCCAACAACAACAACAACAACACAAGAAGAAAAACACATGCGCCAAAAATTCCCCTATCACCCACACAGAAAGAAACCACTAGCCAGCCAGCCAGCCAGCCAAGGGGACAAAAAACCACAAGACTAGGGTTTGCGAGACAAGGGTTTGCCAGCCAGAATGAAACGGGAATCCAACCAGGCCCATTGGAAAACGCAACGCGGAGCTATTGCAACAGCTTTTCTTTCACAACGGCCACCCGACGACGACACACGCTGCTGCTCATCATCATCATCATGCTCACAACGAAACCGCAGTGGAAACCCCCCCCCCCGCGATGCAGAAGCAGCAGCGCCAATCCCTAATCCGGCTGCCATCCGACAGAGGAGAGAAAGAGCTTCTTGGTACCTACCATGCGGCGTTGTTCTTTCTCGCTTCCTCGTCGCAACGCAGCGAACGTCCTCCGCTCGCTCGCCTCGCGCGGTGAGTGCTTCCCCCAGCGCGACCGGTAGAGCCGGTCTGCGCATACGAGAGAGACTACGATCTACTGGCCATCACCGGTCATCCGTATATACAGCACTGGGATTTCCCGACTGAATGAATATACCGGTAGAGTCGGTCTCTGCAGACTAGAAAGACTACGGTATACTGGCCATCATCAGTCATCTGTACAAATTACAGGGTGGGAGGGGTGTTCTGTAGGCCAAATACTGGTAGTTCTGGTGTCCGTATACGAAATAGACTACGATTTACTGGCCATCACCGGTCATTTGTACAATGATCGCGATCGCGCCAGCTGAATACCAGTAGGGTCGGTTTCCGTATACGAGATAGACTACAGTGGACTGGTCATCACCGGTCATCTGTACAAAACAAGGTTCGCCCCTGCTGAATAAGTTAGGATGTAGCAAGTAGATTTGGGGGGGGTAAAAAATACCAGTAACTTTATTCTGGTAATTGTAAAAAGATGGCAGGTTAACCGTCTTTTCTTGTTGAAAAATAACTTTTAAATAATCTTTTTCCTTTTGGTGGGGAAGTTTTATTCGATTTTCTACATTTTTCTTCAAATTATAAGACAACATAAAAAGAAAAATATTTAAATTTATTTTATAAATTACAATATTATGAAAATAAATTTACCGGCCGCCCCCCGGTTAATTGGCTACCCTTGTTAAAAAGTAATCTCACCCTATTATTAAAAGGGTGGGTTATTTCTACTTTGCTTATTATTTTAAAATATAGCAAAGAAACCTTTTTAACCCACATAATGGAAATCCTCCTTAAATAATAATTCTATATAGCAAATTAATTATGTCAAAATTGCAATTTTTTGAAAATAGTTATAAAATCATTATTTTATGATTTCCCTCTTGAAAATAATTAGGGGCATCAAATGCACTAAAAATAGACATGGACTCCAAATGTTTGAAAGTGTGTTTCCATCTTAAGTTCCATACAAAATATGTGATTCCCTTTATACTAATTGTTTTTTATTTATTGGCCTTTGCCTACCAAGGCAAGGATATTGTGTTTCAAATTCATTATAGAGTGTATAGTAGCTCAGGGGATTTTGGCCCCTAGGTAATAATAGGTTTATTTTTATACGAGGATTTTTTTGAAACATGATAATTTGGCTTGTGTTGAACCTTGAGATCAGTTATAGAGTTACAATATATTGAAGGATTTTGGTTTCATTTTAGAGGATTTTTTTTAATATTATATTTTTGCATATTAAAATATTTGAGTTTCCATAATTCTTCTTTTGGTTAACTATGGAAACTCACATATTTCACCATGCAAAAGTATAATCTTCAAAAAAAAATCCTCTAAAAGCAACCAAAATCCTTCAACATATTATAACTTTGTTGCTAATCTCAAGTTTCAACACAAGCCAAAATATCATCTTTCAAAAATGCTCATATAAAAAATAGACCTATTATTACCTAGGGGCTAAAATCCCTTTGAATCTAAACACAATATCCTTGCCTCTATAGGCAAGGCCAACAAACAAAACAAAATAAAATTAGGTCTTTTACATTTTTTTTAATGAATATTTTTTCTTCTTTTGTGTTTGGTTTGTGTACCCAAGTAAGTTCAAAGATGAGTTTATCATGTATAGGGGGAAGGCTTTTGTTGTTACCTTGGGAAGAAACTAAGACTAGGTTACTTTCTACATGCCGCTGAAATTGTGTGAATCAATGGTTAAGGTCTCCATTTGGAGACACTTCTACACAAAGGGATATTACTAGTGTTGGGTGGTTCTCTTTCTCTTTTTTTAAATAAAAATAAAACTACCCTACAAATAAAGGTTGGGAATACCAATTGAGGGTTCCTAAAAAATTTGAAGAATCAATTTTGGACCCCTAATTGTCATTCTCCAAAAGAAATCAATCAAATAATTAACTATTATTTTAACATTATTATAGGCATGAGACTAGTTGTGCATGAAAAATATATATAATAGCTAATGAGATGTTTACAATTGATTGCTTTGGGTGTTTCCATTGGAGGTGGATTATTTGTCTTTAGTTTATTATTATTATTTTAAACTTTTTAATGTGCTTTGATAGGTTTGTGGGAACAAATTGAAAACCAACGAAAATCAACAAAAGGTAGTGTTTCTAGAACAATGGGGTCATTGAACCATTTCATTCTAATTCCATTAAATAAGGTTTCACATAGATTCATAGCAACACAACTATAGTGTTCCAAATCTTGTTTTATAAAGGTAAAAATGCACATTTTTTCAAACATTTATCTTTGTGATCACATTCATCTCTCTCTTTGTAAGTTATGTGTTTTGCATGTAATTTCATATTTTAACCATCTTTCCAAACATGGCTTGGTCAATTTTTCACACACAAAAAACATGTTTTTGAATAAGCATGAAAGTTTAGTCCAAGAAATTAAAAATGGTTCTTTTGCCATAAGATTTTTGGGAACTCATGACATTTGATAGTTGAAGGAAATCATTTTTGTATGTGTGGTAATTTGTTACTATGACTTATGTTGAAGGTGATGTTTTGACATTTTGGAAATGACACATTCATTGTTGTGTTGTGTTTAAGTGATGTTGTGAAATTTTTCTTCAATTTTGTGAACATTTTTTTTTGTATGTATTGTGTTTCAAAAAATTGATTGATGTGTGGTACATGTCATTTATATGTAGTTAAAGCAACTTAAAAGTCTCCATTTGTGAATCCAAATGTTCACATGTATGAGTTGAGAAGTCTTTTAACTAGGGTTTTTATCATCTTCCAAATTCACATGGAAGGAGCCAATCATGTTGTGGCAACATCTCTTTTGGCTCTTAATTCTTTTTTGAAAAATAAGAAGTCACCATTACTTACAAATAAAAAATCCAATGTGAGCTTAATTTATTCCAAATCAACAATGTGAATCTCATCAACCTTTTCAAAAATAAGGATAATATCATATCATTATCAAAGGAACAAAAATATTTTATAATTCACATTATTTATACATCATATGAAAAAGAGCCAAATAACCTCCTCCAATATATTAGAAGGAATTATGTCCTTTGCAACCAACAAAAATCTATGACTACAAGTCCTAAATACTATATGCGTGACTTAAATCATAAAATATTATTTTGAATCCTATTCGTAAAAATTCATAGTTATATATTAATGAGGCATGTGACTAATAGATGATGAAGTGATAACATGATGAAAAGTGTGAATTTTCATCACTTTTATTTCATTTATATGGCATTCATGACTGATGATAAAGAGACATGAACATTCAATTACCATTACAATGATTAAAAATGAATACAAGTCATTTGATATGAACATAGACAACCTTACCCCCACCACCTACTTACCTACCCATTGACCCACCAACATACCTACCTACCACCCCCACCTACTACCTACCTAACCACCTACCTAATACATATTTACTTACCCACCCACCCACCTACCTATTCACCCACCCATTCACTTACTTACCTACCTACCTCTTATTTTTTATCTCTTACAACGTACCTACTTTCTACCTATCATCCTACAACTTGTCTACTACTTACATCATAGTCTTGTATTGATATCAAATAAACATGTGAAATAAAATAAAAATTGACAAAAATTGAACACCTTTTGATATTATAATTCATTGGTAAGGACTTAGTTTATAATTGTGAAAGGTTCAATTCTTAATACTTACAACGTATGTGTATTTTTAAAGGGCTAGGGTAAATAGGCTAAACAAAGGTATAGTTAAGTAATAGGTTTCATAATGTCGCAACCCCATTTTGAGGCAAGTGTGAAGATGAGACTCACACTCCCAAAAGTGGGAACTTGAAGTCCTCCGGGACTCCCGTAACTTTAGAGCTCAATTGCAAAGGTCAAAACACCTCGTCTTGAGGTGTTTTTTATACCGTTGGAAAGGCCTTGAAGTTTAGATGTCGAAAATGGCCTCGCATGAGCCATTTGGACATATGTAGCACAAGTTATGGTCAAAAGAAGGGCCGGGAGTCAAATTAACAATTTGACTCCTGACCACAAAAAGTTAGGGATCAACTTGATCTCGGCATGTGAAGATGGAGTGCGACACACCGTTGGAAAGCTCTTGACAAGAGCTACAAGTTTTCTTCAGGCCTCATCCCAATCCAAGGTCTGAGCCAAGAGTTATGAGTTCCCAAAGTCCTGGGAGTCCAAACCGGGACAATTTCGGGACTCCTCCTTGGGAGTCCCGGGAATAAAAGACATTTGGATGCGGGTGCGGCGGAGCAACGCAAAGAATACTATATAGGGGAAGGTGGTGGCTTCCCCTGAGTCCGAGCCGTGGTGAGTCAAGTGAGTCTGTGTTACCCGTGGCTTGTCCCAACACTAAGGGTGTTTCCAAAGGTGAACTAACCCTCTTGTGGTTGGTTTTGTTGCAGGACCGAGTAACTAAATAGTTGTCCCTCTTCCTAATCTAATCCCGGAGCTTTCAGCACGCCCCTCTCACCCCCCTTTAGTGCTGGAAGCTAGGAACGGCACCAAGTTCCAACTATTTCCGCTCTTTGACATAGTTGGACCCTTTTTGGGTCCAACAAGGAACTTGGGGGCGCGTCACATAAGCTACGTAGGTCAAGTTAGGTAGGTTAAGTTACTAACTACATGCTTATTTTTTTCAACCTATTTAAACTTATTATCTACCTACTTACATATTTAAAATTATTTTTTATAATAGTCCAAAAAAGGTTTCAACTTAAATATAAATTAATATAATTACATGGTTTAATGTATGCCAATAATATTTTTTTCATTCATTATATGACACCTCAACATTATATATGACTTGTCCTTAATGACTATAAGATGAAAAGTGTTACATCAAACATTCAATGAATTGTTGTTGTTTATTATTTGTCGATTACAACTTAAGGTCTTTAGTCATATAATGTTTAGTATGACTACAAATTCAGTCATATATTGAATCATAGATTTAAAATTTATTGTAATGATACATGAGTTAGATTATAAAAGAGGAGTTTTAATTTTTGTTCCCAAAATCACATTAATAACCTAATGGTTTAAGTTTTATGAACTTCAATTTTCAAATAGACCATATATGGATTTAATTTTCAAAATCTATAACCAATAATTTGATAATTTGTTTAGTATTCAACCAAATGGGCTTGAAACATTGCAAGATCTTGCAAAACCAAATGTGGATTTTTTAAATAATCAAAATAATCTAATAAACATAATATTTTAAAACACACTTATATGGCCTTCAAGTCCTACCCAATGTTAATTTGATACATGTTGAACACAATGAAAATCCAAACAAATGAGAAAACACATGATTTTTTCATATGGAAAAAATGGGAAAATGACATCCCTCATAAATAAAACCTTTACTCCTTGTAATACAATGTTGGGGTGCACAACTTGCACCTTTCGTTTTGTAATATGAAAGAAGGACAAGAAACTAATGGATAATAACAATGTTATTTGTTGAAAAAAATAAATGAAACAAGATATAGTATTTCAAAAATTAACCCTTAAGAACAACAAGTGGGTATTGTTTAAAATAATGTTCAAGCAAATTAATAATTGGAGGTATTATTTGAATATGAAAATTGATACTAAGTAGGTTCATTGATTTTTCAAAATCCAATTATTTAATGTACCCTCTGTAACATTAACCTTACTTGGCCAAGTTGAAAGATCAATATCTAGCCAACATTAGTTATAATAAATAGATCATTACGAAATGACTTTTGCCCTTAACCATAAGCTCAAACTTCAAACTCAAAACTTTGTTTATTGGATCAAAACCTTTTTTTCATTTGGATGCATACACTTTTTAAAACATTCCCATCCATCAAATGTACATAAAATACTCTAAATATCACTCACACATTGGATCAAGTTTAAGAAAAAATATTATGTTTGAATCTTACATTAATGTGTAGTTTGTTTTAATGGGCAAATTTAGCACAATCACAAAAATCTCCCCCTTACAAGCTTAGAGTGAAAAAAATTACATGAAAAGGGCCACCACACATGGAAAGGGAGTTTGTTGATATTGTTACATTTTATGCACATTTTACAATTCTAAAAAAAATGGCAACAAATGTCCAAAGATACATAAATAGGAAAACAATTATCCAAAGGAGAAACTTTGAATTTATCCTTGTAAAAATTAGATTGTGACTTGTTTACACTTTATACAATATTAATATATGTTTGAAATATATATATATATATATATATATATATATATATTTCTAGAAAAATGATTCGGGAACAAAAGGCTTCACAAGTACAAACTCATCATTAATTAATATCATAATTTTATGAACACAACTTGCTTTCAAATGTTTTTTAAAATAAAAATAAATTTATCTTTGTTATTTTATTTATAGGCTACAATTTTCCTTTATAGTATGTTTATTTGTGAACATATTGAATGTGGTAGATTTGGTTTTTCTTTTACTTCAAAAATTCTCATTTTATGAATCAATACCCTTATATGAAAATGTCTACAAATGGCATTTCAAAAACTTGTGGCCTTTTATTACTTTGTTTCTACTAATGGTGTAGCCTATGTCATTGGCTCAAGAGTGAAATGGTTACCCAACTAATTTTTCCATCCAAATTCATTTTTAATAACTTAGTCAAATTTCCAATGACAAAAACTATTAAAAGTTCAATATCTCCCACACTTCACATCGAAAAATTTCCAAATCCTCTTCATTAAATTTTAACCATCAAGGGTTTCCCAACAATATTAAAAGTGCACCTGAAATCCCTTATAAGTTTTTTGTATTAAAATTTTTCATGAAAACATTATTCAATGTTCTAAAATAACTTATCCACTATAAGTTGAAACAACAAAACATTATGAAACCAATTTGGTGTGGCTTATTAACAACCTACTTATTTACTTATGACATACCCTACCCTACCTATTTACCTACCTAGTTGTGTTCAATCACATAATGAATGGAGTTTGAAATAGAAAAATCATATTTTGACATGTTTGAATTTGTTAATGATTTATATCTTTCCAAAAAAACAAAAACCATTTGGGCATTTGTAAAAAAATATGTTTTTGAATGGATCTTTGAATAAGCTACAATATTAGATTTTTTTTTTGCTTCATTTGAACAAATTTTGAAATAAAAAAGTTACATGAATTCTAAATTTCCTAATAACTTTGTAATTAACAAAATAAAAAATTGTTATGCATGCTTTATTAACAAAATGTTGACATCTAGTTTGGTGGCAAAAGCATTGAATGTTTCCATGATGTCAAGTTGGGTTCAAACTTGGGCAAATCATGTATATGAATTTGATATATTTGGTGATACATACATTTTACATGCATATTGTAAATCAATGGATATAGGTAGTGCACAGGTAAACACCTACCTATCTTTTACCACATAACAAAACATTGACACGTGAAAAAAATATGCATTCATATGTTGTCACATGTCAAATAAATGGTTAATCAAAAGTGATTGCCAGTTTGATTGGTTGTATTCGACTAATAATCAAATGGGGAAGTTATAAAATGGTAGAAAAACCACTATTCAAAAGTGTTAGTTTAGGCTTAGTAAAAAAACCACCCAATTGCATTAAGAAATGTTAAAAACAACTTGTCCAAAATGATTAGATGGCCTTTTTGATGACTATCACTTTTGGGTCTTTTTTTACCAAAACTTCTAGTCTATTAAACCTTGAATTCTTGTAGTGAAAATTCATTAATTGTTTATACATTAATCTATTCTAACAAAATTGTTTGATATATTTTGACATTATGGATAAATTGGAAAGTTATTTGATGAGGATGTGAGCATGAACATGAATAAGAGATAATAATTTACACTATATTTTTGACACATCAGTATAATATTTTATCAAAAAAATTTCCATTTGGTAAAAATATTCTTTAACAAGGTCCATTGTGGCATAATATTCATTGGAAAAATCTAATGTGGCAAAATATTTTTTGACATAATCCACCTATCATAATATACGTTGATAAGAAATAATATTCTTTGATGTAGTTGGATTATACTTAAAATTCCACTTGAAAATAATGGAAACAATTGTTTCATTGGATCATTTTTATTTTGTGCATGGAGTGAATTGGGAAACAAAGAACTATTAAAATTGATAGATATGGACCATTGGTGAAAACGATCTCAAAATCGATAATAGCAAGGTTAAAAAAGTGACATTTTAATATAATGACAATTTAAGTCACATTTAAACTATAACACAATTTTGACTATTTAAAGTAATGTCAAATCCTCATTCATGGCAACATAAACAAATAGTTGTTTGGTATCAAATATATTTAAAAAATCATTTATTAAACACAATAGACTATTTTGAAGAGATATGGGAATATAATCATGTTAGTAACACAAACTTCAATTGAAGACCATTACTTGGAGTTCAAAAATTACAATGAATGTTTCAATGAAGCGCTCACAAATAGTATCAAAATATATACACAATGTAGGTATTTACTTATCACGATTGATATCAAGTTCATAAAAAAATGATGAATATTTCTTGTAAATTTGTTTTGTTGTTCATGCCTACTTTGGAGGCATTGTTGAACAAAAAATTAGAAAAAAAAAATGTATTGATATTTCAATAAGGAAACTATAACATTGCAAAGGTTTCCAAAAAGTCATGGGATGAAAAATCACAATACCAAGGTCACAAATTATGTCATGTAGTTAAACAAAAAAAACATTATTTTTAGAGAAAGTTCAGATGAAATTGATTTTAAAGAGTTTTTTATTCTTCCAAAGACCCTAAAAAAATTTTGTTCTTCATGTAGTTAATTCGATACATTTCAAAATTTGACAAAACAATTTGACAACAATTTCAATTTACATATAGTGAAAAAAAACACGAGAATAAAACAAACTAAATTCAATATGAAAACATTGTTACAGAAGGATGTTGATATTATTGTTATGAGTGACGACAATGAAAAGGAAGATGATACATTATTGTTTTGATGGTTTGATCCTTTTTTCAACTTAAAAATAAGTTATTTAGCAACATCATGGTTTTATTAACAAAAAATAATCTTTTTTTCTAAACACTACTAGGAAATGCGTCTTAGTTCACTATGGGTTTCACTAGATTTTTGAGTGAATTTGGAAATTTTACCTAGTGAAATTGTTTAACCCCTTAGTGAATGGGGACCAGTTGCTACGGACAATGACTTGTTTCACTAGTACCTAATGAAACAAGGTTATTTTCAAGTGAAATACACATTTACCAAACCATTCACTTGCTAGTTAATTAACTAACCAATATGGAAATTAATTAAATTTTAATTATTTAATATATAATATAATTGATAATTTCATGATTTTTAAAGCCTATTATTTATTGACACATGTCACTACCTAAGTTTGGTTAAAAACTTAGCCTAGGTAGGTAGGCCACATAATTAACCTAGGCACCTAACCTAAGAATTCAAAGGAAAATATTCGGTCAACATACCATTGTTGACCATACACAACACCACCCATGAGGTTTGATCCCTTGACCTTTGGAATGGGGGCAAACACATTTACCATCAAACCACCCCACTTGTTGTGATAATATGTTACATTACATTCTATTTATCAAATACTTCATTTTAAACATTACAAAAATATAAACTTTGAAAATTCATATTTTATTGAGATTTTGTTCAAATGAAATGATTCGAGTTTACTTTTTTAAAATATTCAATAATGTACATAATTACATTTATTTCCTTTTGAAAGTTTAAAATCATTTGAACAAAAAAAAAATTGAATATCATTATTCAATAACATTTCAGTGACCATTCTTTTGGAAAAAAAAAGTTTAGTAAATGGATTTATTTTTGTTAATATAATAATACTACCTATGTTAAACTACTTTCAATTATAATATGACTATTTTTTTATTAATTTAAATTATTTCACCTTACATTATTTACGGTTATTTATGGTTATTCTAAATTACTTTAAGTTATTTTAAGTTATTTTAACATATTTCACCTTAAGCTATTTTCAGCTATTGTAAGTTTTTTTGTTATTCTATGTTATTTTTGGCTATTGTAGATTATTTCAATTTAGACTTCTTGTAGTTATTATAAATTACTTTTGGTTATTTTAACTTATTTCATCTTAGGCTATTTTCAGCTATTGTAAGTTATTTTTATCTATTTTATGTTATTTTTGGCTATTGTAAATTCTTTCAATTTAGACTACTTGTAGTTATTATAAGTTTCTTTTGGCTATTGAAAATTATCACTTTAAGTTATTTTTGTTTATTATAAATTATTTCACCTTAGATTATTTTTTGTAATCCTAAGCAATAATAATATATGGCTATTAGTACCTATTTTATTTGTGGCTATTAATGATTTTTAGTGGTTATTCTATTAATAGTTATTGATGGTTATTCTATTAATGGCCATTAATAGTTATTCTATTGGTGGTTATTCATTGTTATTCTATTGGTGGCTATTAGTGGTTATTATATGAATGGTTACTGGTGGCTATTATATTAATGGCTACTGGTGGCTATTATATTAATGGCTACTAGTGGCTATTATATTAATGGCTACTAGTGGCTATTTTATTGGTGGCTATTCTATTAATGGCTATTGGTGGCTATTCTATTAATGGTTACTGGTGGCTATTCTATTAATGGCTATTGGTGGCTATTCTATTAATGGTTACTGGTGGCTA
>Ga0209208_10002552_pt1 | contig 26148 bp, 26 predicted proteins | sample S1TSphfallax_3_FD_187694 | JGI IMG/M metagenome (GOLD analysis project Ga0209208, IMG submission 187694) | Host-associated microbial communities from peat moss isolated from Minnesota, USA - S1T2_Fd - Sphagnum fallax MG (SPAdes) (version 2) | ecosystem: Host-associated > Plants > Peat moss >...
ACCAAGGCAAAAACATGAAAAGGTGTGTGCTAAAGGTGTTACCTGGGAGTCACATTTGCATTCCTGGAAATGTGCAAGAATGAACCCACACATTCCCAAGTGAACTCTCACTTTGGGAGTCTCAAATTTTCAAAGAAATATATCAAAGGCCAAAATTCATTGGATTAAATAATTTTTTATACCATTCAAAAGTCTTTAAAATGTAGATGTGTAAAATGGGCTTGCATGACCCATTTGAATACTTAAAACACAAGTTATGGCCAAAAGAAGGGTTGAAAGTTAAAGTGTCAATTTGACTTTCACCCATTAAAAGTCTGGAATCGTCCTGAAATACATACATGTAAATGGCATGTCACATATTGTTGGAAATTTCTCAATGATAACTACCCTTTGCTTTAAACCTCACTTCAATCGAAGGTTTACATAGGAAGTTATGGCCTTCCAAAGTGTCAGGAGTTCAATTTCAAAAAAATTGAGACTCCTAATTTGGGAATCTTGGGACAAAATGACATTTGGATGCAACCCTCGTGGCTAATCACATAGAATGTTATAAGGGGGAAGGTGGTGGCTTCCCTTAAGTTTGAACCGTGGTGAATCTTGTGAATATGTGTATGCCCGTGGCTCGTCTATGCACCGAAAGTGCTCCAACTACGCATTAACCAACTTGTTGTTTATGCATGCCCATGTTAATAATTGACCCGCTTGTCACTTGTCCTAGTCCCCATCCCAAAGCTCAAACATGCCCTTTTACTTTCAAAATGTTATGAATTAAAAAGTGTACCGCAACTCCTTCTTATGTTGTTTTCATTTTCGAACTTACATTTGAATCTTTCAAAGATTGTGAGGGTGCAAAAACCTATGCAAATAAAACCCATAGCTACGAAATGATGATCAATGATAATAAAAAAAACCTAAAACAAAATAATTATCATTTACCATAGATCGGCTAATGACAAAGGTGCAATAGTTATAATGTGTGGAAGAGATAAAGACCCCAACCAAATGTAATAGCCCGTTGAAGATTCGTTATGGCTTATGCACGATATAAGGTTATGGACATGCGCAATTGATAGTAAGAAACAAACATCAAAGGGACTAAAGAAGACCATTGATGACACACGATAATGGTTCGTGCACAAGCGATAAAAAATGAATCAAAATGGGACTGAAGACACTTATACATTCCAATAGCAAGGGGAATGAAGTCATCACCTAATGTTCGTTTAACATATGATATGTTTTCTCTTGAACATCCATCATCGTTGCATGTGTTATTGTTGTCAATACTCATTGAACCATATTAGTGCAAATCAAGTTAGCAATGATAACGTCCATCAAAGTCCCAAAATCATATAAGGATATCCATTCGTTGTTGGGTGTGGCAAAGGAAAAGGTGGGAAACCTCCTTCTAAACATGTGCTCTACTCTCCAAAGCAATAGTTACGACATGTATTTTGAAAATGTGTCATAGGTTGGTATGTTCATTCTTGTAGGGGCACCGAAGCAAATGGGTACCTAAATTGTCAATAGTATGACCACATTGACACCATGAAAGATGGGAAACTATAAGATGTGGCAAGCAAAGATGAATATGTAATGTTGTAAAAAAGTGGGCTCAAGATAAACGAAATGCAAGTGTGGTAGGATGAGTTAATAATGGTGCACCTGCCAAAATGAGCAAAAATGTGCTCACACAATATCCAAAGGAGTGTTTACTAGAAGCGAAACAAACTCCTACTTGCATAAGCAATCCACTAGAGAAGCCTACAACTAAAGATAAGACTAAACCAGTAGGCTTTCAAAAGGTGGGACATGAAAATAGACAACATGGGGTAACATGGCTTGGACATTTCGTAGTGCCATTTGGAACGGGGAGGTGTTAATCTCAACATGTGTTATTGCATCTAAAAAAATAGGGTGATCATCTTGTTGAAAAAGAGTGATAAGTGCAAGAGCAATAAATGCCCAACACCCAAGAATGAAGGGTAGTAGTCCGAACCACAAAAAGGAATCTAAACCTGCCCAAAGAAGTAGGAAGAGTGGCTTGGCGACAAACAAGGTGACCAATAAAACCACCAAAAGATCATGCACCAAGTAATTTCTTTAATGTAACTATGGTAGAAGTATCAAATTCAACATAATGCTACAAAATATCTAGAGATGGAAACACTATGCAAAGTAATTAGCCTGAACGTTGGGCATAACACAATGAGAACATCGCAAAAATCCCTTGAAGATTTGCAAACATAAGGAAACTAAATATCGTCCCAAGATCCTCATGAAAAACCTTAATCACAAATGACTCAACAAATGATGTGGAACCCACCAATCCACCCAAAATATGAAAACCCAAGTCAAGAGTAAAAAAACCAAGAGGAAGTGATATAGAGTGGTCCAACCTTTGTGGAGACCAAACTACACATTTTGTTGGCTACATTGAAAGCCCTAATGCTAATAACTCCTCTTCTAATTGTAAAAATGAAAAAACCACATTTGATGTCAAATCTACTATATGTGTATCATCTACCAAAGAAAAGAAAACACAAGTGGGGTGGATTACCAATATAGGGCGAAAATGTGAAGGTGAACCATAATAAACAATGTTCCTCCCAATGGGTCCCCTTGTTGTGTACCTAACTTCGACAAAATGATTATGAAATCCCCATGTCAAAAAGCCTAAGAAAAATACAATGGGGATGGGCATGTGTAAAATTGTCAAACAAATGGGAAAAATTAATCCAATGAACTGGGAAAAGATCGTAATTGTTGAAAAATGTCTAGTTGTGACACCAAATTCAAAGCATTATGAACATCCACCTATAACACCATCTAATCTAAATGCAAATTTACATCGCTTGAACATTGTGAACCATTGTTACACACCTGCCACTAGTCATTACACCAAATTGATAAGGACTAAAATGTTCTACAAAAGTATCCCGAAACTAAATAACTAGGGTGTGGGCAACTAGGCGATAGGTCACCTCATTTATTGTGATGGGACATATGCTTCCAAATTGCTTCTCTAATGCTAGGAATCAAAATGTTGAAAGTAAACTCAATATTGAAGGTGGAACATGACTTCAAACAATGTGCCCATATACCTTGACAAAAAAATCGAGGTCATTTACAAAATCATCTGGGACAAAATAATTTCATAAAAACTCATAAACCATATCTAAGGGGCCATAAAAAAAAATAAAAAACATGGTGAAGGAATCAAGGTAGAAATAAATGCCTCTTGATCTAAAGTAACCTCCATCTCAGGATGAAAATCATTGATGAAAAGGGAGAGATCAACCTCAATGAATGGATGGAACGGGCAAAAGATTCCTATGGTTTTGTCAAATGGGGTTGCAAGTGTGTTTAAAGCTAGAGTGTGTAATACTCAAGCATACTCCCCTACATGAGGAAGGGTCCATGTGCGACGTAATCATGTGGATGGAGGTGGGGTAGGATTTGGAATCGATTCCAAATGTTTGCAAAAAGTTAAAGCAAAAGTTCTAAGCATGTTCTCCTCTTGTAAGACCTTTCAATCATCACCCATGTATTGACACAAGCGAGCACAAGTCTCTTAATGGCTTTTCTCACTACCTAGTGAAAGAAAGGAGAAACAACAAAAGGGAATAACAAAAGAAATGCCAAGTTGCAATATTGAAATGATCAAATGCTAATCGAAATAAAGGAATGTGCAAAACCCATTGAACATTAACTCAAAGCGTATATGGCATATGATGGTAAAAACGAGGATGTGATAAACCCAAATGGAAATAATCATTAATGTTTATGGATGCAATCCATGTCCATGCTGAAAAGGGAGGATAACATGGCAAAGTTAGGGGCAACATTCCCCCTAAGATAGATGACTACCTATGAGCAGTGCATGAAAGTTGGTGCCATGTTAAACCCTCCCTTGCATTGAATAGACGACTACAAGAAAGACAAAGTATGTGGGGTTCTAGAGGAGAGGACTATATGTCCAATACTAGAAAAAAATTTAATGGGTGTGCAAACGAGGTGGAAAAGGGGCCAATAGACCAAAAGAGGATGAAGGGATTAGCCATAATAAATTAAAAAGGATGGGAATGATGGGCAGATGGATGGAAGTTGAAACACAATTGGGCATATGAATAAAGCTAACTACTAGCTCTCCATCATGTGTTTATTGGGAAGGCTAGGATGCTTAATGACGCTTTGGGGACAGAGAACCCACAAGATTTGCCATGCCTATCCCTAGCCTAACATATTTGATCTAAAACCAAGACCTTGAATTTCAATTTTGAAAACCCCAAGTCGAAAAACTCTTCAATCCCCTTCAAACCTTGAAACTATTGCTTTAAAATATGAATACTTACAAACAAAGCGGAAAAAATGAAAAGGGGGCACATGGCAATAGATTCATGAAAACCCAAAGAATGAATAGGAATAGCAAATGAACCTAGCTGCAAATGTGTCATTGTTTGTGTGCTTGTGTTACTGCTCAAGGGCCCTACTTGATTGCCATGTTTGTTTAACCTTGTTCTAGTCATGCTTTACTTTGAGCAACCCATTGTAGAACTTTGCATGCATTCACATGGTAGCACAAAGAGACCCACATTAAGGATGCTTGGATTTCTTGTCATGCTCTAATCACTCAATATAACTTTCAATCTTAAAACCTTAGAAAGTCACAAAAATCATGAGGTGGTACAAGCATAGAAGGCACCTCTTACATATCCAAGTAAGAAACGTTTTATAGACATAATGTACCTCCACTTTTTTAGCAAGCATTATTTACAAATGTTAGGTCTCCTCCAAATACAATTTACACCCTATGATCTTTATTGACTTTTATATATACTTAAATATTTATCATTGTTTTATTTTCATTCAATTTTGTATTGTGATGAATTTTTGCTAGTAAAATACATGTTTTTCATCAAAAAAAAATTTTGAAAAAAAAATTCAAAATAGAAAAAAATCACCATTAAAAAACATCATTGGCACTCATTGTCACAAGAATAAAAAAAATTCTTGCCATTGAGATTCTTCTTCTATTGATGTATATAAACTTGCCAAAGCCCTCTTTCTATTACTATCAAGAAGATCTTGCAAGGTTGAAATTGTTTTTTATGTTAGTGTTTGCAAAACCCACAATAAAACCAAAGAAGCATGGGTTAGAAATTTCAAAATATTAAAAAAATCCTTGCAATTTGCATTTCTTTGCAATGAGCACCATGCAAAAAATATGCAACATTTAAGTATTAAAATTCATTAAGGCAACTTTTTTAAACAATTCAAGTCACCGAATTAGACAATTTCATTGATCACAAAAAAAAAATCACTCTTAGACAACAAGCCTATGAGGTATTACAAAATTTAATTATTAGCAAGATAAGTCTTCAAAATAGTTCAAGGTTCTTTCTATCCTAAGAATCTCATTGGTCATATAAGCTTTTCTTTTTTCCTAGGCACATGTCTATTCCATAGTGTTAATATATTTGTGTATGTTTTCTACACTACTTAATACTATAAACCTTCTCTCTATACAAAGTTACAAACATGGTAAAAATTTCTTGGAACACCATATAGTAAATAAATAAATAAATAAAGAGAAAATGGAGGGCATGAGGGGACCACTTGTCTGTTATATTGCACAAAAAATTAAACTAAAATAAATAAGATGATAAATTGGTTACACGTTCTTTGTTTGGGGGGGAGGGGGAGAGGTTGCCATATTTTGAAGAATTTATTTCTTCATTAATTTGCATAGGTTTTAGAAACTTGTCACAATTCAATGGTGCAATGTTGTAACTTTTGGTGCATAACAAATTGATGATTAGTGTGATGGTTGTAACAATAAATGATTGTTGTGAATTGCAAGTAGTTGGAGGTTGGAACAATGGAGATGACATTGAAACTCGAAAGATGACTCTAAGTCATGATTCTTACGATGATAAAAAATAAAAGGTTACAAGGTAGGCTATGTTTCATTTACCTACATTGTTGTTTCTTTGTGATTTCAAGGGTTTAAAATTCAAAGGATTTTTTTGTTGGTGAACATTGAAATCTTACAAAGTTCGAATTCAAAGAGATTCATCACCTTTCAACATTTTTTTTGTGCACAAAACAAGCTGCAACACAAAATGCCGTCTCTAAAACCTCTAAAGTTCATACATAAATTATGATTTTTTGGTTATTTGTCTTTGTTGAATGTGCAATTCGACTCTAGTTTGACTTTACATCATTGGGTTTGCCAAATGTGGCCTCTTTATCTAGGTCTACATCCAATTTTGGGTTGTCTATTTTGCTGAGTATTATTTCCATCTTTGGGTCATCAAGTCAATTAGTTACAAACAACACCCACGAGTTGCATGGATCAACTAAAGCCATTGATGCATGAACTATAGGTGAGCTTCAAGTTCTACTAAGCTTGGCACCTTGGTTGTTCGAAGTTTTGTTGGCACCTTTAATTTGTTTGATTGTTTAAGTAGAAAGAAAACATCAACCTCTACCAATGGTGCATTTGCATCAACTTTTGCTCCTCAAGGTCTCGTTTTTGGAGAGCCAACAAAAAAGAGGAAGAAAGAGGCAGATATTAAAAAGGTGTTGAACTTATGGTAGATCTTGTAAGCAAGATCCACATGGTGTGTTACAAGTTTTGTTTTATGGTCGAAAATAAATAAAAACTTTTAAACCTTAAATTGGACGATTTGCAAAAAACATGCAAGAAAAAATAAAGTTTTAGTATTTTGTTCCAGAGTTTTAGTGGGTGACTATTATACCAACAATGATGGTCAACACCAAAAAAATGAAATGGTTCATGTTAGCCAACATCCAAACTTTATTGTAGAATTGGTGTTCAATGGAAGGAAGATTAAAAAGAAAAAAATTGTAGCAATTTTTCATCTATTGAAACATGGCAAACCCATAAATGATTTTGAACATATAAGAGGTTTATTTGACTTGTTGAAAGGACACCATACACCCAAAAAACATTGGACAAACTCAAGTGACTAAGATATGTTGGCTACCATGCATAATGTCATTTTGAACCAAATTATATTATTGGTCCAACATGTTAGATTCATTTCAGTCAATTGTGACAAGGTCACCTCTCCAAACAACCAATCCTAGATTTTTATTCACATTTATGTTGTCAATAATTGGCATAGGATGCCAATTCTTTGGAATCTTGAAAAGATTGTTGATGAAAGTACATTTGACAACTTCACCATTATAATTATCCATTTTCTTGTTGTTTTTGGTGGGATGTTAGAAATTGACTTTGCTAACAAGGTGGTGTGCTTTGGGGTTGATGGTGTAACAATCTCCTAAGGCTTGAAAATTGGTGTGATTGTTTTGTTGATTAACAAGCATTGCCCTTTCCTTATAAGGATTTATTGTATGGCACATTAGTGTGATCTTGTTTAGATTTTATCATCCTTGACCCTTGTTCCAAAGATTGAAGGTTTACTTTCTTCCATGTACACCTATTACAACTAGACCCCAAAAAGCTACTTGGAACACACCAAATTAGATGAGGTAATTGAGTCAATTAAATTGAAAATTTTGAGAAACATTTAGACATGATGAATTTCAATGTTAATCCTTTTGTATGATTGTTATCTAAGTATAAGTCTCTTGTTATAAAAACATCCAATGATTTTCTTACTAATCTGATTGCTACTACTAACTATGAGCTGGTACATGATGTGGAAATTTACAAATTGTTGCCAATGTTGGAAGTTGTGCAAAATTTGAACAAACTTGCTCAAAACATTGATTGTTTCATTTGTGATTCTATCATAGTGGTGAAATTTATTCAAGTCAATTTCTACAACATTTATGTGGACCATGAGAGACATTTCTCCCATGACCAATTCCAGAGTTTTTTGGTGAGGTTAAAATCTAATGCATTGCCAATAGTTTGGTACTCTGAACCTATTACACAAATGGATTATGTTGCCTTTCACTTCAAGGAGAAATTTTACATGCTACACAAAACTAACAAATGCAATTAAGTTGTGTCCATGGTCACTAAGGAAGATTGGGCAATTGTATGCCAAGATGTAAAACAAATGACTTTTGCGACAAAAGGTTTGATAATTGAGCTTGATAGAAGATTTTGAGCACAAGAGCTCATAAATGCTACTAGCATTATTTACCTTTGATATTGGGTACAACTAGAAGTTGCCCTAAGATTCCTTGAACATCTACAAATTCTAAAATCACATTATTGTTATTACAAAATGACTCAATTGGATGGCAAACTACATTCACCTTTATTGGATCATGGTTTACTTGAACAATAGTCTAGTTTCTTCAAGACCACCATGTAGATTATATCTAAATACTTCAAACTTGTTGAACTTGTAATTATTGTTGTTTTAAAAAGTGTTGAAAATGAACGTGCTTTTTCTACTGTCACTTTCATGAACTCCAAATTGAGGAACCATCTAACAACTAATTTGGATTTGGTTGTGTGTTCATGTTTACTCTATAGATGTTTGCATTCCATGTTGGCATCACATATTGGAATGAAGCAAAATCTTGGTATGGGTTAGAATTATAAAATTTTGGAATAGTTGTATGAGAAGGCAACTTACATGACATCTTCATGAATCTTACCTTCTGCATTTAAATAAGCTCATAAGTCCTAAATCCTATCTATTCTTCTATTCAATAATGAATTTAATGTATTTTGCTTTGTAGGTTCACCTTTGATTACAATAGGGTAATGTCCTCGTTGGACTAGGATTCAACTCCCTTGGAAGGCATTACATTCAATCTGCCACCACAAAAATTTTGTGACAAATGCATCTTCAACTCTAGGTTCCATTCAAGACAAGGTGAACTGAAAGTGTGCACTACATTGTTGGTATGGTTGGATATTTGTAAATCGCTTGAAGAAGGTGGATCTTGGGTGGTCACCAGATGATAGTCTGCTTGCTAGCCACAACCTTGACAACATTGTCTGTGTGGCAAGTTGCCACCAACTCCCCTGTTTACTGTTCTCATGGGCCATTGCAGCATTGTGAAGGGTATGACTTGGGATCCAATAGGATCCTTTCTTGCCTAATTGTGGTTATGTCTCCATGAAGAGTTCATTCATGTGCATGATCATCCACAGGGATTATTCCTTGAAACACACAAACATTTGAAAAAAATGTCATTTTAGGCTTTGAAAATCTCATACAAAATTTCTAAATTTTAAAACATAGAAGAAGGATATAAATGTTAAAGGAGAGGTGAAGTATATGACTTTTGAATTGTTGAACTATATCAAAATGTTGGTGAAATTACTACAACTCAGTATGGTTACTTTTATTTTTCCTACTCCTCGTCCCTCACATCTGGATCTTCCTCTAAAGGTTGTCACATTACAAGTGCATAAGGTCCACTAGAACATGCATGGATTTTATCAACTTGACAAACTAATTTCAGCATATAAGCCTTTGCCACTGCAACAGGTTGCTAAAAAATTTCTCAAGTTCTTTGATCAACAATAGTTTCATCAAATGGTAAATGAAATTCTGTCAAGTGAACTTCATATGCCCAATTTCAACCCTAACACCCCGTGCATGATTCCTCACAGACCCCAGATTGTCATATATTTTAACTTGTCACCATGCCCTACACTTGGGTCAAAACTGTGTCTTATACAAATTGACATTTTAGTGTGAATTGAAAAGACTGGATTCTGTGCCTTCATGTGTGCACCCTATCATCCAATGGCAAAATGGTACTAAAATATAACATATTTCTTAAATGTAATAATGCCAACTACCCCATTCTCCACATTAAAAATTGTCCTTGCTCCCCAAAAAGTTGCATTGCATATGTGCAATGACTCATGTATTTATTCCCTCTCATGAACATGAGACTAAAACATCCTCAATTATCACCCAGCAAATTTTAAGGGCTTCCTCATATTCATACATTGGAAGTATTTACCCCAAATGGCTTCAGTTGTCAGTCCATGTTACACTCTATTCTCAAATTTTGAGATAACCATGATTCAGTGTCTGTTGGTCAAAGCAAACACCCACTGTCACACATAAAAAGAAGCTTCTGTTGCATTTAGAGGTAAATGAACAGCTCTTGTGGTGAAGAAATACCTGCAGATGATGCCCAAGATCTTTTGGAAGCTCAAAAGCCAGATAACACAATTTCAACCAGAATGGAGCATTTATATTCCCAAACATGTTTCTCTGTATCAAAGCACCATGGATGAGCTTGTGACAGGCATAAAAATGGTAGACAATGTGGACATAAAAAGAGACAAATACCATCAATTCTGATGGATGGATGCCTGCCTGTGCTACAATCACTGTATTACTTCTTCATGTTCGTTTGCAAGAAATTTGTAGAAGCTAACACCTTTTCATAACCCAAGTGGCAGTTAGGAAGGAAACCATGAAGCTCCAAGTTATGGAAAAGATTGAATTGAATAAGGCTGTTAAATCCCGAAAACCAAATAGTCCATCTGAAAAGAATCATTGTGGCAACAAAGGTTACACTATACACCAATTTCTGGGTCAGCAAAACAAGAGAGCAGGATTCAGTGTATGTTGGTCAGATGTACTTCACAAAAGAGGGCAACCCATTGCGCATCTCTGCCAGACACACAAATATCCGCTCCATTTGTCGGTCTACAGGTAACCCAATCAGACCCTTCATCTGTTTCGACTCCCCCCCAGCCCCCCAACACACATCCTCTCTCTTAGAAATAGTGGCAGTCACATTATTGCATGGTTTTTCAATTCATTTTACCCTGTTAAGAGTATAGCTGATCTTTTGCTTCTGCAAAATGCTTTTCATACAACTGAAAGATGACATGCATTGAATGATTGGGGTGCAATAGAAAGACACACAAAAGACCTGGGCCAAAGTGAGAGGGCAGACCTCAATTCGGCCCCTTTCATAGCTCAAAGAAGCCCGGAGAGTGTCAGAAGAAACTGCACTGGCAAGCATGTCAAAGGCCTCAAGCTCCATATTTGTTTCCATCACGACAGTCTTGCCACGGGTGCGGATGCGGTGAATTCCAAGGTCTGCTGCTATTCTCTTCACATACATTGTCTTCAGTAGCATCTGGCATTTGCAAAAAGTATCAAACATACCTTGAGTATAGTGTTACATGATGGACATAGTGGGTGGTGTCAAAAAGTTTTGGTACCAGAATCTCACATTCCCAACCCACCCCAATTCAGTAAAACAGTGCTTGCTTACAATACAGAGGGTGGTGGCAATTAGTTACCTCAATTGTTGGAGGTTCTTTACCATAGTCGCTGCGGAGGCGATTAGTGAAGACCATGAGAGCACGCATGCTCTCCTTAGCAGCCTTCTCTGCATCATTCATCACTTTTTCACGTTCTGCAGCACTGTGGACATAGGTACCGGGGATATGCGTATCTACCTCCAAATCCAGCTGTTACCCATACATGTGAGCCCAAGATTGTATCAGTGACTTGACTCATTTGACAGAACTCTAGACCAAGGCGTACATATGCTACAGCAATGATGATGAAAATCCAGCAACAGATGCTGTAGAACTCACCTGAACATCACTGTAATCCAATTCAGGGAGATTTTGATGATCAACCTACAAATCCCAACACCAACAGTAATAAGAATTCACACATGGCTTCACAGCCAGCCTGGAAAAGTCTTCAGGGACAAGCATTCCAGAGCTGTAATTTTACCCCATACAATTTCATACTTTTTTCCTTGTCAGGTTGCATGGCAGAAAGCTCTACACACATTGGTACTACTTCAACATGAAATAGAGAGAGGTCAAATATGAGAGAATGAAGCACCTTTTTCAGACCCTCAAATAGCATTTCAAGGTAAAGATCCACACCAACTTTGCCCACATCTCCACTTTGCTTTTCTCCAAACACACTGCCAATACCTCGGATAGCCATATCCCTCTCAGCAAGCTGAAAACCTTGGCCCAACCCACAGCACTCCTCCAGTGCCACCAATCGCTCCTGTCACAAAATTTAACAACTCACATCAGCCATCCATAGTGCTACATATCTGCAAAAGCAGGTTACCTACGTCTTGTGGAAACTTGTCCCCACACTCACTGCAAAATGTGCATTAAAAAAAAATGAACTCACCAAAGCATCATCTGACAAAAGCTCTTTGCGAGGGTGAAACATGTATGCATGTGCCTGTCGGTCTGCCCTTCCTACCCTTCCACGAAGCTGCACACTCAAAAACAGAAAGGGTTTTTCTCAGAAAAGGTTTCCATGAAACTTGCCAGAGTTAAAACATGCTCTTCTAGCTAGCACAGCAGGATGGGGGACTTAAATGAATGAATGAATCGGTGCCTGTTCTCTACCTGGTAGAGTTGGGCAAGGCCAAAAAGATGAATGTCCTCAACGATAATGGTGTTGACACGACGAATGTCAAGACCACTCTCCACAATGCTTGTACAGAGAAGAATAAGAGTCTCCCCTTCAGCAAACCGTTCCATAGATTCTTCCAACGCATATGCGCTTTGCTATCAACAAACACAAAATCACACCGTCCATGATAGTCACTAAGCTGAATTGCAAAACAAATCTGACATTAGTATTACGCAGAAGGATTTCTCACTTTGTTTGTAGACTAAGACAAAATTTGCAGCATTGTTCCAGTGACAAAACATTGCACAGATAATCACAGCAACAGGCCTCAGGCAGCCAAGAGCCAACCTGCCCATGGGCAATGGCAATGCCCACATGTGGAAAGTAGGATTCCAGTGCTGCCTTTGTCTCCTCAATCCCTGTGTCAAAGAAACATCAGATCCACAGCAACATCACTACCCATGTTGCAGATATTGAACATAAGAACAACAGTGGCAATCCTTGCAATATACACCTCCTCCATCTACCCTCAACAAGACCTAAGTGGGGAGCTCAGAAGGGAGTCAACCTTTTACTCGTGGCACCACATAGAAGACTTGGCCACCACGTGTGAGCTCAAAGTTAACTGCTGACTTCACCAAATCTGGTTGAAACTCAAGTAAATGAGTGACAATGGGACGTCTTTCGGCAGGTGGGGTCGTAATCAAACTGCAAAATAGCAACATTTGTCATAAGGATGCAAAAAAAAAAGAAAAGTCAGAATGCAGGACCTGTATTGAGGAAGTTAAGGAGCTTGAAACCCAGGAACCAAACATAAACAATGAACTACCAATTCAAACAGAAGGAAGTGGGTCAGTGATTTGATACCTTGCATCTCTAAAACCACTGAGGGCCAAATAGAGCGTACGAGGGATAGGTGTAGCAGACAATGTTAGCACATCTACTGTCGTTTTCAGTGATGTGATACGCTCCTTTTGCCTGACCCCAAATCTCTGACCAGTCCAGCTGCCCAAATCAGGACCTGAGCAAGTTAAAACTTCTTAACCTGTCCTTGATTATGAGCTTTTCATGCATGAGAATCGTACATGAGAGCACCAAAATGCAGAAATTACCTGTTCTTCATCCACAATCAAAAGTCCTAGGTTGTGATACTGTATTCGACTGCCAAGAAGTGCATGTGTGCCAACTACAATACTCAAACTGCCCTCCTGAATGCCTGCTGCTATTTCCTTCTTCTCTGAATCTTTCTGCTCCCAAGCACCAAGTAGAGCATCCCAGATTTTTTTTAAACCACCAATATAACTGAGATGGACCTTCCAAGTGCAGAACCACACACAATCTCCTGAAATTGTATCGGAAATAACTCATTTTCTCATTGTGGGCAGTGCATAATCTCAGAACCCACTGATGAGGCCCATGTACCCCTGAAGAAAGCTGTGATCCTAATCTCCTACACAACCCAGATCTTCAATCCTCACTGTGGAGCTTGTTACATTAGAGAGGTTGAAGGCATTCTCCACTTATATGATGAGTTCCCCTGGGACAACAGCATGTGATGTGAAATACCTGGAATCGACTGAGAAGAGCCACTTCAACATTCGGGTACATAGCAAACCGTTCTTGAATGACTTGATAGTGCTGCTTAGCCAAGACAGTGGTGGGTGCAAGTACCATGACTTGCTTGCCTGCAGCTGTCGCTCGGAAAATAGCTCGCAGTGCAACCTCTGTCTTTCCAAAACCTACATCCCCACATATGAGACGGTCCATGGGCGTTTCCCGCTCCAACATGTCCCTCTCCACATCTAGAAATGCCTGCAATATTCCATGACCATTTCAAACATCATTCAGTCACTTCACTCTGTTTCTTCCTCTGAACATTCAAACCTAGCACTACACATGTTGAGCTCTAGAGTAGAGACATGGCTGTTGTGATTCCCTTCCTCTTAGTCCTATTTGTCATGGGTCTCTGGAATATTGTGTGCACAAGTGCAGTTAGGATCTTCTGATCCGATGGTCATTACATTCCTCTTGCAAGTGATAAGCAACACCATACATGGCACACCTTCACCGGCCAGCATATGTAATCCCCTGCTGAAAATGCAGCTTAGAGAATTAACCATGGACTGAGGATAACAAAGTGTGCAATGGTTTTGCCTGCTGCTTTTTCAGAAAAGGGCTACCTTGGAAGAAAGTGCACCTGCTCTTGGTCAGGGGTGGCATCATACGGAAACTTGGTGGCAAAAGCCTGCATAGCCTCTTCATTCCGAGGATACGGAGGTCGTGTTTGCTTCAATCGGTGGATATAAAGCTCCATCATGTTAACCACTAGCTTCTGTATTGCTACTTTTCCTTTAGTCTTTCTCTTCTCCCACAGTGTTGTATCGTTCAGCTTGTTAAGTGCCGGTGGCCTCCCTGTTTCTCCAGGCCTGCCATTGTCATTGCATGACAGACAGTCCAATACCCAATTGAAAATCTAGTGATTAGTTGCTGAGGTATTTTCTTTTGGTGCTAGGTCTATTATTATCTCCCTCAGCAAACTCAATGCAAAAAAAGTTCACCCACTTACAAATGATATCTGTAGAGAAGGCGGTGTGCCTGCTTTGCACGAAGTTTTGCCACACCATCTGCGTACTTCAAGAATATGTATTTGGCTGGTTTTTCCTTCCCAGCTGGGATCTGCACATTTCCACAAATGAAAAATACATCATGAAATGTGACTACAGGATGCTGGTAAAAAACAAGGACTGCTAACTGCAATTTCAACTAATTTTTGGGTCAAAATCCATTCTCAAAATTCATTCTTGCTGCATACATAAATCACATTCAATTGTCTCAACAGGAAGCAATCTGGTGCTACATCATTCTACAGATAAAATAAGCAAAGGAAGCACAGGCAAAGACCTCATATTTGGTCCCGATAAATCGACCAATGCCCACTCGCTTGTGCACCACAAACTCCCCTGGAGTCAAAGTGTCGGGGTCAACGGCATATGAGATGTCCTCATTCATTTCAGAGTCGGGCTGACCTCTCCCTTTCATTTGATCCCTAATAGCCTGCATGCCCTTCTGTCTCTGCTCCCGTAAGCGCTCCCGAAGCTTAGCAGCTGCCTCCCCATCCAAGGGCTTTGTTGTAGTAGTAACAGCAGCAGCAGCATTGTTACCCCCACCTGCTTGATCTTCCAGCTGCTTATGCAGTTTGCTAAGTGATGAATCAGAGGAGCTTGTCTGAGTGTCACTCGCATTTCCTCGTACCACTGCCAAAGAGGACATCACCTGTTGCCTGGGGAGTGCTGCTCTTGTTTCTTGCCCTAATGTGGAAGGGGATGCAATTGGGTTTTGCGGCATTGTGACTTTACCAGCTTTTTTTGAGGATTTGCTTCGTCTCTGCAAAGAGTTGTTCGGTGCACCTACTGGAGACCAGTCACTGGAAGCAAAATCCCCTCTACTATTGTCTAGCTCGAACTCTACACGTGTGGTGGAAGGGATTTCTTTGCAGGAGGACGAGTCAGCAACAACACTTGTTTCAGTTCGGAGCTGAGGCAAGGCACAAATTGAGGTTTGCAAGTGAAAGGTAGTTGAAGTTATGCTTCTGCAAGAAAACTCCTTTGACCAGAGTGGAAAACTGAAAGATCGTGGTGGTGACCAAAACAAAGGAGGTCTAGACACCTCAAAAGATTTGGGGGATGAGGAATTGTGATGCTTAGCAAACAGCATATTCCCCACACAAGGACAGTCTGAGAAAAGATTCACTGCTACATCTGTGCTACATGAGCGTAATACACTGTTGGAAGTTCTTGAAGTTTTGGAGAATCTGAGGGTAGTTTGGGTCAAGCTGGGTGCAAAATGCTGCTGCTCTATGAAAGCAGCCATAGTAGAAGGTTCTAACAAAAAACCGAACGAGGAAAACCAGCATTGTGATGAAATTCTCTCATGATGCCGACAATTCACACCTGAGAGAAAAGAAGACGATGAATAGATGCAAGGTGGATGGATTTTCAAGGAATGATGGTGGATTTTCAAGGAACCATAGCCTGAAAACCCACAACGAGGCGTGCAGCTACAGAGCTGATGCATCTCATCTTTCCTAATTTCAGAACAGGCAACTTTTCCTGCAAAAGACTTTGAAAGAACCGCCGAGCTGGGTGCCATCTTCTTCTCCTTTGTTGCCCCCCCCCAAAAAAAAAATCAGCTCAGGAGCTTGCCATCAACCCATCCCTGCACCATGCACCTCATGCCAACTCCAAACCAAAAACTCCCTCATCACAACAACCCAATTCCTGCAACAACAAAAAAAAAACACATAAACATCTTCAGCAAAGGGGGAAACAAAAGGGAAATACAGGACAGGCAACAACACCCAGCCACTACCTTTTGCAACATCCTTTCTCACTGATATCTGCTTCAACCAGCAAAACAGCTTGTACCCAATTGCAACCAAATGACAAACAAGAAGAGGTGTCGAAAACACTTACCTGAAAACCACAAATTTTGCAGCTTATTGACCTAATCTATGATTTGCTTCTTCATCTCAAAACAAAATCTACAAACCCATCATCATCATTATCATCAAGTTCATCTCCTTACACTTCATTGTTGTCCACAATGTTTGCAACTCCATATAAACACTAGTACTACCTACAAGAGGGTAATAGGGTGCACACAGAGGGAATGGGTGCCTACCTAGTACAACAAATTCAGGACTTAACAAAACAGCTTGCACCCAATTGCAACCAAACCAAAATGACAATCAATCCAAGAGCAGGCAAGTGCCGAAAACAAAGCACTTACTTACCTGAAACCCAACAAATTGGGTCCTTACATGATGATGATGATGATGATGATGAGGGGGAGCAAATGAAGGAACGTTGAATGACCCACGTAATCGATTCAGGAGTCACAACAACTCTGGACAAATCAAGGAAGGAAGGAAGGAAGGAATAGTGCTCTTGGCTACTTACGAGTTCCTGGCTTGTCATCGACGACTGTTGTTGTTGTTGTTGTGGATTCGGGAGTTGATGGGTGTTGTTGTGGTGGTGTTGAGGATGCGTAAGTAGGCGACGACCGATCCACAAATATCCACGGAACAAGAATTTCTGACACAAAAAAAAAGAAGAAAAAAGGGTTTAGCAACTTTCCAGCATGATTAGAATAGAATCCGTTGTTGCCTAGGGTTTTTTTTTTTAGGTTTTTTTTTTTTGTGGGGAAAGGGAAGAAGAGGGTTGCAATTTGGAGATGGTACCCTAGATTTTTATCGTATCTTCACAATGGAAAAATAAATAAATAAATAAATAAAATTGTTTCCTTTCTTCTTGTTTTGGTTTTTAGAGAGAGAGAGAGAAAACGGTGGCCAAAAAAATTTTAAATTTTAAAAACCCCAAAAATGAATAGCTATATTAGACTCTAGAATCTCAGTGGAAAAAAAAAAAAAACTGTTTCCTTTCTTCTTGTTTTGGTGTTAAAGAGAGGGAGAAAACGGTGGCCAAATTTTTTTAAAAAATTTTAAACCCCAAAAATAAATAGTTATATTAGACTCTAGAATCTCAGTGTTTCTTTTACCAGAGAATTTTTCCCAAATTTCGACCTGAAAAATATGGTTTCTACCTGTACAAAGGATTTTTTGTGAAAAAAAAAAAGGCTCAAATTCGCTAGATTTCAAATTTCTAAAATTCCAAATTGCCACAGTCTTATGATAACTTCCTAAAGGTAGCCAAGAATATAGAAGGATTCTGTTTTTTTTTTTTTTTAAATTTAATTTTTATAATTTTATAATTTTAATCTTAATCTTATTATTTGTTATGTAACCAAATTTGGTTAAATTATTTTCTGGATGATCACCACTTTGGCTACATCACAAAATCCTTAAAAGAGAAACCCAGCTCCATAGCCATTTTATATTAAAAAACCTATTATTAATAACACCAAAAGCAGGGGGGAAAAAAACCACGCAAACAAACAAACACTATCACAAGGAGGAAATTAGAAATTACCTATAAAAACACTCTTAATCTTTTTACTTACCTACTAGGTACCTATATCCCAGTTTTAGATGCTAAAATCCTAATTCTGCTACCATAGAATCTAGTAACACAATTATTCAATTATTAATGGCGAGCCATAATAAATGAGTAAAAAAAGTAAAGTGTTTTTTTCTTTTTATTTTGTCCATTTAAGGTGGATGTCTACCATTGTGCTTGTGTGCTTGTGGTGGTATGCCAAGGTGGCATATTCGTTTTTGGGATGGGGATTCCAATTGATTGTCCAAAAAGAAATTTTAAATGCTCTAGAAGTGACTATGTTTTAGTTCTACTAGTGTGGCCTATGTTGTTGGCCCAAGTGTGAACAAGTTATAATGTAAGGATAAAAAAATTATTTGAATTTTCCTGAAGAGCTTTTGAAAGAGACTAAGAAAACAATTTCAAGCATCTCAATTTGGTGGATCTCATTAAAAATAATAATAATAAATAAATAAATAAAAACAAATTAACTACCTTCTTTCATAGATAGATTTTCAAGCTTCCAACAAAAAATACGTTGTTGAGAAATTAAAGTGGGTTTTATGTTCATGTGGTTATGATTTTTTTCATGCTAAAGTTTTTGGGGCTAATAAATACAAAATAAAGTAGAGTTTGCCCAGAGTTTTAACATTGAAACTTTTGTGACAACTTAAGATTGTGAGAGGTGTCAAAATAAACTTTACATATTTATTTTGAATTTAAACTTTTCATTATTTCCATCTTTTTAGTTTGCATCAATGTTTTTTGTGTGGCAAAATTTCACCAAAATGTGAAAAAAAGGGCTTGTGAAAGCCATTTAATAAAATATAGGATTTTAAAAAATTGAAATATTTTGTGTTTGGTGAGGAATAGGATGCCATCTATGCAAGGCACATCTTGGATTTATCACCACCTACATCACAAATTGTCATTGTGACGTCATCACTATTGTTGTCGCCACAACCCGTTGTCATTATCTCCAACTTACTTCCATTAAAATTCAACACCTTTGTAATAGGGAAAATAGTGCCATCACCATCACACAATAAAAGTAAGGAAAATGTTGTTGCCAAATACATTACCTCCTTATAAATTTTCACCACTTTTTCTTGTTAGAACTTAAAATTTTATAATATTTATGTAGATCATACGTTGTTGGAACCTAGGTTCAAAACTTCAAAACTTTTGAAAGATCTTGATTTTGTTAGGTGGTTGCCCCTCAAGTGCTCAATGCTAACAGCTCCGCTTAATGTTACTATTTATAATGGTGTAACTTGTGCATATTAACATAGCGGCATGATAATTAGTGTGATGGTGACGACACAAAATGAATGTTGGAACTTGAAAACTCTACCAAATTGAAGGTCAAAGGTTAAAGGTCATGATTCAAAACTCTTCAAACTTCGTAAAATATGGAGATACTACCCTCTAGGACGCAAGTAAGTTGCTTTTCACTTACGTGTGCTCATTGTTTTCTTGTTTTTTTTTCATTCCTTTCCGATTTTGAGGTTAAGGTTGAAGGTCAATTTGTTGGCAATGAACATTGAGACCTTACAAAACTTAGAGTCTAAACTCATCTTTTGCATGTTGTTTGTGCACGAAACAAGCTACATCATCATCATTGTTCACACAATGCCACCTTTGAAACCTTTGAATTTCAACTACAAGTTTTCTTTTTATGTTTTTTTGCTTTTGCAGATTGTGTAGTATGAATTTAAGTTTGGGTTTGCATCTTCGAGTTTGCCAAATGTGGCATCTTTTTCTAGGTCTTCATATAGTTCTAAATCATCCAATTTACAAAGTTTTATTTCATCATCAAATCAACCAATTATAGACAGTGCCCATGGACTGCATGGATTGATTAAAACCATTGATGCATTAACTTTAGGTGTTTTGGGTTCTACTGAATTTAGTAACTTTGGTACTACAAATTCTATTGGCACCTCTCCTAATCTACTTTTGCTACTCAAGGACCTTCTTCTTTTAGGGAACCAACAATAAAAGGAAAAAAAAAGTAGATATCAAGAGGGTTTTCAAGGAAAAATGGGTTGCCCAATTTCCTTGGGTTCAACCATTTATAGGATTTATAAACAAGATTGACTTGGGGTGTTGCAAGATTTGTTCTCTAGGTGAAGGTAAGGACAAACTTATAAACTTTAAATTGAATGGTTTGCAAAAGCATGTAGGGCAAAAGAAAAACCTTAACTTCTTGTCCATGACTTTTGGTGGGTGATTATTACATCAACAATGATAGCCAACACCAAAAAAATGAAAGGGTTCATGCCAACCGGGCTCTAGATTTTATTGCAAAGCTAGTGGTGCATGGAGGGAGGGTTGAAAAGAGGAAAACAATTTGTCCATTTTGTAGCAATTTTTCATCTCCTAAAACATGGTAGACCCGTGATAGATTTTGAGCATATGAAAGGACTCCTTTATTTCTTGGATGAAAAATCCAAGAAGCTAGTCAATATGGAAGGATGTGTAATTTAAAAATCGCACCATTGAAAACACACCATGCACCTAGGAAACATTATCCAAACTCTAATGGTTGGGATATCACTACTTCCATGCATAATGTTGTTTTTAAAAAAAATTGTGTTATTGGTCCAACAAGCCAAATTGATTTTAGTTAATCATGATGAGGTTACCATTTTGGACAACTAGTCTTGGATTTCTGTCCATGTGTATGTTGTTCATAATTGGCATAGGGTGTCAATTCTTTTCAACCTTGAAAGGATTGTTGATGGAGGTATGTTTAACAACCTCATTGTCATGATTATCCACTTTCTTGTTATTTTTGGTGGGATGTCAGAAACTAACATTGCTAACAAGGTGGTATGTTTTGGGGTTGAAGGTGTAATAATCTTCCAAGGCTTGAAGACTAATGTGATTGTCCAATTGATTAATAAGTATTACCTTTTTGTGGTAAGGATTCATTATACGGCGCATCAATGTAATCTTGTTGTCTAGACTTTATCATCCTTGACACTTGTTATGAATATAAAATGTTTTTTTTTTTTTTAATGTACACCTACTACCATTTCTCCTTAAAAAAAATTTGGAATCCACCAAGTTGGTTGAGATAATTGAGTCAAAGGGCTTAAATTTTTTAGAAACATTCAAACACAACAAATTTCAATGGTGGCCCCTTCTAAAAGATTGGTATATGAATATAAGTTTGTTGTTATGAAAATGTTTAAAGATCTTTCTATTAACCTAGTTGTTGCCACTAACTACGAGTTGTTTTGTGATGTGGAAACAACGATGGGATTGACATGTGTATTGCCTATGTTGGAAGCAATGTACAATTTGAACAAGCTTGCTCAAAACAAAAATTGCTTCATTTGTGATTTTGTGGCAACATTTAAACTTACTCAAGTTGATTTCTATAACCTCTATGTGGACCTTTCGAAATTTTGACAAGAAATCACATGCACATAGAAGATGACAAGCATAGCTATATGGTCCAATTTTTAATTTTCATTCAAATTGATTATTTTAATGACTAATGAAGCCCTAAAGTTAGTGTAGGCAAAATGAGACTATGGCCTTATTATACCAATTTATATTATAAATATATTCATGGATCTTTCAATATAGATAATAAAATTTACTATTATTTTAAAAACATACTACATAACATTAAATTTCATTATCAATGTTGAGCTTATCTGCCTATAAGTGCATTGAATCATTACCAACAACAATTGGTCAATTACAACATTTGACTCACCTATTATTGGATGAAAGTGAAATTTTGAAAGAGTTTTTTCAAAGCATTGCAAAGTTGTCTTCATTATCAATGTTGGAATTATGTGGTTGTAAGTCCATTGAATCATTACCAACAACGATTGGTCAATTGCAACATTTGACCCATCTACACTTGCAAAGATGTGAAAATCTTAAGGAACTTCCTCAAAGCATTGGCAACCTCTCTTCGTTTTCAATGTTGTACTTATATTTCTGTATGTCCATTGAATCATTACCAACAACGATTGGTCAATTGCAACATTTGACCGAATTACAATTAGTATGTTGTGAAAATCTTAAAGAACTTCCTCAAAGCATTGGCAACCTCTTTTCCTTATCAATGTTGAACTTATCTTACTGTGACTCCATTGAATCATTACCAATAACGATTGGTCAATTGCAGCATTTGACCGAACTACAATGGGCTAGATGTGAAAATCTTAAGGAGCTTCCTCAAAGCATTGTAAACATTTTTCCATTATCAATGATGGACTTATCTAGTTGTAACTCCATGGAATCATTACCAACAACAATTAGTGAATTACAACATTTGACCAATCTACAATTGACAAGTTATAAAAACCTTAAAGAGCTTCCCCAAAGCATTGCAAACATTCTTCCATTATCAATGTTGGACTTATCTGGTTGTAACTCCATGGAATCATTACCAACAACGATTGGTGAATTACAACATTTGACCAAGCTACAATTGACAAGCTGTAAAAATCTTAAGGAGCTTCCTCAAAGCATTGCAAGCCTCTCTTTCATTATCAATCTTGCATTCATCTAGTTGTAAGTCCATTGAATCATTACTAACAATGATTGGTCAAGTGCAACATTTGACTGAGCTACAATTGATAAGATGTGGAAATCTTAGGGAGGTTCCTCAAAGCATTACAAGCCTCTTTTCATTATCAATATTATAAATATTTAGCTAAACTCCATTGAATCATTACCAACAACAATTGGTCAATTGCAACGTTTGACCAAACTATTGTTGTGAAGATGTGAAAATCTTAAGGAGCTTCCTCAAAGCATTACAAGCCTTTTTTCATTATCAATATTGGACATATGTAGCTATAATTCCATTGAATCATTACCAGCAACGATTGGTCAAGTGCAACATTTGACCGAACTACGGTTGGTAGGATGTGGAAATCGTAAGGAGGTTCTTCAAAGCATTGCAAGCTTCTTTTCATTATCAATGTTGGATTTATTTCTCTGTAAGTCAATTGAATCATTACCAACAATGATTGGTCAATTACAACATTTGACCAAGCTAGTATTGGTAGGATGTGGAAATCTTAAAGAATTTCCTTATAACATTACAAGCCTCTTTTCATTATGAATGTTGGATTTATCTCGATATAACTCCATTGAATCATTATCAACAACAATTGGTCAATTGCAACATTTGACCAATCTACGGTTAACAAATTGTGAAAATCTTAATGAGCTTCTTCAAAGCATTTCAAGCCTCTCTTCATTATCAATGTTGGATTTATCTAATGTAATTCCATTGAATCATTATTAACAACTATTGGTCAATTACAACATTTCATTGAGCTACAATTGACAGGTTATGAAAATCTTAATGAACTTCCTCAAAGCATTCCAAGCCTCTTTTCTTTATCAATGTTGGATTTATCTAGTGTAATTCCATTGAATCATTATTAACAATGATTGGTCAATTACAACATTTGATCAAACTACAATTAACAGGTTATGAAAATCTTAATGAGCTTCCTCAAAGCATTCCAAGCCTCTTTTCATTATCAATGTTGGACTTATTTGGTGTAATTCCATTGAATCATTATTAACAATGATTGGTCAATTACAACATTTGATTGAGCTACAATTGATAGGTTATGAAAATCTTAATGAGCTTCTTCAAAACATTCCAAGCCTCTTTTCATTATCAATGTTGGACTTATTTGATTGCAATTGCATTCAATCATTACCAACAACAATTGGTGAATTGAAGCATTTGATGAAACTATGGTTGCAAGGATGTGAAAATCTTAAGGAGCTTCCTCAAAACATTGCAAGCCTTTTTTCATTATTAATATTGGACTTATTTTTTTGTAAGACCATTAAATCATTACCAATAACAATCGGTCAATTGCAACATTTGACCGTGCTATTATTGTAAAGACATGAAAATAATAAGGAACTTGTTCAAACCATTGAAAGCTTCTCTTCGTTATCAATATTGAACTTATCTAGTTGCAAGTGCATTGGAATACTACAAACAACAATTGGTTAATTATATCATTTGACCCATCTATGGTTACAAGAATGTGAGAATCTTAAGAAGCTTCCTCAAAGCATTGCAAGCCTCTTTTCATTGTCAATATTGGATTTATCTTATAGTAGGCTCATTGAATCACTACCAATAGCAAGTGATGAGTTGAAGCATTTGACGAAACTATGGTTGCGAGGATGTGAAAATCTTAAAGAGCTTCCTCAAACCATTGCTAGCCTTCTCATTATCAATATAAATTTATCTTATTACAAATCCATTAAATCATTATCGACAACGATTGGTTAGTTGAAGCATTTGGCGAGATTATGGTTATGAGGGTGTGAAAATCTTTAAAAACATCCTCAAACCACCAACATGTTTACATCAAAATCCTTTTCGTTCTTTTTCTTATGTTTCCAATGACATTAGTAAAAAACCCCCCTTTTTCAACCACAACTTTTTTAGTTGCATGTCATTTTCAATTACATTTCAATGGTATTTTTAAAAATATTTAAATAACTTAATGGGGGCTACTACAACTTTTTTTGGGTGAATATTTGAAAGAAATCTCGATTAAGGAGGCATTTATAGAAATTCTTGGCCTCCACAAGTCTTATAGTTGAAATACCCTTGAAACGTCGATTAAGGAAATGATTTCATCTATCATCATGCTTCCCCGAGTGGTGTGTTAACTTCACAAATCCCATGTTTAGTTACTTTGGAAAGTCACAAAATATATAGATGAATGATAAATTATTGTGTTGAATGGATGAAATGTAGTTTGGGGAACATTTTTGTCGCAACTTTGGCATGATTGTTTCTCAATTGTACTACACAATTACATGTTAATTTGTAAATAATGTAAAATGTGCACTCTTGGTGTGTCAACAACTCATGCAAAATATTGTTCAACAAACATGACAACAACCAAATCCAATGTGCCTTACTCTACATAATTTTGAGATGTATGGTTTTGGTTTTAAGAGGGAAATGTTTATTGAACTTGTGAAGTGTGAACACAAATCATTATTTACACAATGATTGTGATGGACTACCATGGATGAAAACCAAGGGACAACTCCCACCTAGCAAATCAATAATGAATCCAAGTATGATACCTTTCATTTGGTACATATGGCTAGAAGTAGTGTAAAACGAATATAAGTCCCTAAAGGGTAGATCAAGGCATTCAAAGTAGTTGGAAACAACCACACTAAGGGCTACCTAATTGAATGCACGTGAACTATTTGTTAATTTTGTAAGTTAGATAGAAGATTGTTTGTTACAATTTCACCTTCCCACCCATGGGTTGAACCATTAGATTTTGTATCACGAGGCTAAACATTTAAAACAATTGGCTTTCTAATCCTACCTAAAGCATACCTAGACCCATGAAAACAAAATAACAAAAAAAAACTTACAATAGCTAAAAACAACCTAAATTGAAATAAACTAAAATAGCTAAAAGTAACTTAGAATAACCAAAAATAGCTTAGGGTGAAATATTCTCTATCATCTTGGGTAAATCGTCAAACAACATCTTGGATATCTTGTGCAATGATCTCAAACCGTGTGATTAGAACCTAGGTCCACTTCAATACTACAAAATGTGGGTGCAGTTCACTACTCCATGTTCACTAAACCAGTGAATTCACTTCTTCTTCACTGGTTTTCATTCACTACAACCAGTGAATGCACTCAAAATCTAGTGAAATCACTTGGTGTACAGGGACATTTTTTCTTATAATGCTTCCACATGCATAATTCAAGATGCTACCAAAACACATGCAAGATGCATGTAGTTCGAATTTCATATGGTTGCTTT
>Ga0209208_10002553_pt1 | contig 26147 bp, 26 predicted proteins | sample S1TSphfallax_3_FD_187694 | JGI IMG/M metagenome (GOLD analysis project Ga0209208, IMG submission 187694) | Host-associated microbial communities from peat moss isolated from Minnesota, USA - S1T2_Fd - Sphagnum fallax MG (SPAdes) (version 2) | ecosystem: Host-associated > Plants > Peat moss >...
ATCTAAAGTTTAGACTAGATTGGAAGAGGAAACAAAAAATCAACAAACTAAAACTAGATCAAAGACTAAGGGATTGAAATTTTAAACCAAAAAATATAAAGATCTTTGAAGGACTAGAAGTGGAAACAAAAGATCTTCAAAGAACTAGAAGTGGAATCAAAAGACCAACAAATTAGAGACCAAGGACTTAAAATTGAAACAAAAAATATAGAGATAGTAAAACTCTAACACCAAGACATTTAAAAGTGAGGTCTAAAACACAACATTGAAAAATTGGACTTTTCGAAAGCACAAGTGAAAGAAAAAAGGGCAAACACAACAAGAAGAAACCAACAAACAACAAAAAACAAAAAACATTATAGTAGCAACCATGAAAGAACCATTCAACTTTTTATTTTCATAGCCCTAAGCTCAATTTTAGACTATTCATCATTGAGAACAAAATAGAAGTCAAAAGCCCCCATTAAGCCTCTAATTTCCTAGTCTTCACCTATTGCCAATCATCATAAGCTGCATCATATGAGAAATTTTGTAAGGTGAAAAAGTTAAAGAATACATGTAACCATTGAATTTTTTTGATTTCATAAAGGATAGAGTTGAGAATGTATGCTTGTTTTCCACACTTTTCAACACTTGGACTGCAACAATTTTGGCCAATTCTAAATATTTTGACAAAGAGCTTTGCAACACCTTAGAAGTTCAAAATGTTTTCCATAAATGAATGAATGGATTCAACAAGATTAGTGGTTCTATGGCAAAGGTAGCATTTGCTTTCATGGTGCACTTGAAGGTGTTGCATTGTAACTCAAAGGTAGTTAAACTTAGGATGGGAGGAGATGTAATGTTCAATTGTTGTTCATGATAATAATGTGCTTTCAACATTGTGAAGTGTTTTTTGGAAAATTTATTCAACATTAATTTGAAATTGATAGTAGGAATACATTACCCCCATAACATCCATCAAATAATTTGTTGGGAAACAATTTGTCAACTCTTTTGCACAAGCATTTGTAGCCATTATGACACAACAACAAACAATAACAAATGTAAATTTCAAAATGCACTATAAACTATGCTAAATCCAATGAACCTAAAACACAAAAAACATTTAGAAACAAAACAATAAATGTGTATTTGTGCATACCTGCATAAACATTTTCAACAATTTTGTTGAAAACCTTATAAGTGACTTTGTTAGGTCTTCCACCTACATACGTAAGATGGGTCGCATAGAATTGATTTAATTCACTACATTAAAAGACAAAAAATTCAACACTTGCAATATTAAAATCCAATTCGAATGCAATGCACCATAGATAAATAATATCGTCTTTACATGATGACACGTCCTTAATTTTTTTTGAAAGTGTTAGATATAAAACATGTCATTAGATTATTGTAAAATTCATACAATTGAATTTGACAAATTTGGATTGTCACAACATAATCACAAACCCATTATCTTTATACCATGAAAATTTGATTGAGGCATGGATAATTTCCAATAAGGGAAAAATTTCCCTTTGTTTGCATCAAATGAGTCATCTTTGTAAACTTTATTTGTTTATTTGGATTGACAAAAAAATGCATGTAAAGATTGGAGTGAAGATTCAATTTTGGTTTCTAGGTTTGATTGCAAGGTTAATATGGTGATTCATACAATGGATCCCCTTAATATGAATTGAAACTTAATCTTTTTAAATTTATTTTGTTACACCATTTCTCATTCCTTGCCAATAATCACAATAGAAATTGAAACAACAGAACAAAAAAATAATAATAATAAATTGAAACAATAAAATTAAAACAATAGAAAGAAAAAAATTCACTTGAAAGATGTTTGCACCATTTGGTCCAAATGATAACAACTTCAAGGCAATGTCAAATTTAGACACACCACCTTCATTTTATAATGCATCCATTATGAGCTTGGTTAAATTGTTGGCATTCTTGCCTTCAATGACATGTTCAAGAGAAATTAAAATTGATAACAAGGTACCATTCATCAACAATGTAGGTGTGACATTATAAGAAATTCTTAAACTTATGACTCAATTTATGAGTAATTATGGTCATATTGGATATTATATGACCAAGGGGCCCTTAATTATGTCGAACAAATTTTTTAGGATAAAAAATCATTGAATGTTTGACCTGGCACTTTTCATCTTGTAGTAATAAAAGACAATTGTTAAGTTATACATGACAAGTCATATATATTGTTGAGGTGTTATAGTGTTGAATGACTACAATATGAATGGTAGACAATGGACCATTTGATTGGCCATGATTAAACTAAAATCATTTTTTTATAATAAAAATAAATTTGAATAAGTAGGTAGGTATGTAAGTAGGTACTAAGTATGGGTAGGTCAAAAAAAGTAGGTAGGTAGGTGGAACTTTAACCTACCTAACCTAACCTACCTACCTACCCTAACCTCTTAGGAATGTACATAAGTTGCAACCTTTTAATCCTTCCCTCATACCATTTCGACCCAAAGAAAGGATGTTGCCCAAGAATTTTGACACTACCTAGAAAGTTCATAGTTATTCTTACTTTTTTTTTCAAAGGTTTTGCTTTGTCATCAACATTGATGATTTCAACCTTGAATCTTGTGCAAGGGCTATAGACATTGGTAACCCACTAGGACAAAACAAGATGACAATAGGGTTGCTACATTCACATATCAACGAGGATTCCATTTTAATGCCAGAAAAACTTGCTTATGACAATTGTTTCAATTCGAACATGGAGAGGCATGATCGCTGAAAATAATGTTCCAATAACATAACTTTATTTTGTTTTGTCATTGCAAATCAATCAACAATTTCCCCAAAACACAAAAAAATAATAATAGTAAAAAAACACACAATGAAAATAATAACACACAAATTTGTGAACAAAAACTTGTTACAAAGTTGCAAACACAAAGTCCAAATATAAACAAAATGGAATCGGCACAACAAAGATGCAAAACTTGCAAGCAAGGCAAAGGCTTTTGAAATGGAGGAAAATATAACTTCATGCTTGTAAGTTGTTATTTGAAGCTCAAGAATCATTGTGCTGCATGCACCAACCATCACGTTCCAACTTCCAATGTGGCAAACTTGCATTTAGTAACACAAATGGAGCACCCACTTGCAACTTCAAGTGACATTGTACAAACTCTTTGAACCCTAAGCCCCACCATTCACTTGCATCACCATTGAAGCTGAAACTTTCAACAACCTTCTTGAATTCATGTACCTACAATGTAAGTCACAAATGGTGCCAAACACGAAAGCATAATGTTTGATGGTGGAGTAACAAGGTTTGGCAATAGATTGAGGAACTACAATGCACATTGTAGGTGATAAACACTTGAAATTGGGAAGAGTTTGAAAAGTTTCTGACAATGTAAGTAGTAGGTTGAAAGATTTACCTTTGAATCGAAAGATGGATAGTGATGGAAACATGTGCTAGATCTAATTGTGAAGGTGTTGCAAAGCTAGCAATGAACGGAAGGTAATAAAGGTTTCAATGAAAAGATGATGGCCCTTGGCCGTTTCCAAAGTATTAGTGGATGGGGCCTCATAACTTTTAGAAAAAATTCTCTTTAAAGAATTTTGCAAGGCCTTGGACCCTATTGCTTTTAGGCTACAATTTCCTAGTAAAACAAAAGGTTGCACACAAGATGGCTGAAGTTGTGATTTACATTATAGAATATGCTTGTTTAGGATGACTTAAATTGTAATTTTAATTTACAACTTCTCTATTTAAGGTGCCTTGGTAAGTGGTTTTAAAAATAGGTACCTAATTTTTTTAAGGCTAGTTTTCCCCCCTCCAAATGCTTTTCAAATCTAACTCATTTAATATCTCAATTTGAGCACATGTGACCTTGATTTTATTATCCCAATTTGACCAAGTAAAAAATTCTCTTTTGATGATATTACCATCTTTCTTAGACCACCTTAGAATTCTTATTTGAAGATTTGAAGAATTACACCCACCATTCAAAAGGAGTCTACACACTATTTAAAGAAGACCTTAAGATTTTTTTTTCTTTTAAAAATTCATATCTAATTGAAAATAAGTCCAAAAATTTCACTTCAACCTGGGTTGAGTTTCATATTGTCTTGTCTTTAGGTGAAAAAAGAAAAATTGAGTCCAAATAAATCAGACTGCTTATTCTGACAGTTCTAGGTGCCTCTACCTTACCACACAACATTGGTTTACACCTTGGAGACCAGTTGTGATGAGTCATAGTGGGATTCCAATGGATGGTGCACTGGTGGGTGCTGGGTCATACTATGGAAGATACTAGGCATACCTTCAAGGTACAAGCCATCATCTTATGTACGAAATAAATGTTGCTATTTCAACATGAGGCAGTTCACTGAATGACAATAGAGGTATCCCCAAATTCACCGTCTTTACCCTGTCTTTGGGCCTCCTTTCACCCCCTAACCCCTCTTTTCGTGGTATTAGTAAAGTAAGGAAATTTTATTAAATCTGAGTATGAAATGCTGAAACTCAGTACGAAATGCTGAATCTCGGCATTTAATGCTCAAGGGTCGAGAGGAATTATAGTAGCTGTACAGGTAGGAGCAGCGAAAATCTATGTAGCAGCAGTGGAGCCGCTCAGGAAAAGGGAAAGACAGGGTGAAACTCAGGAACCATCAAAATTGTTGGTTTTCTGAGTTTCACCCTCGTTGGATGCTAATGTACTTATTTGCAGGTTTTTTTTTAATCTCACCCTGTGTATGACCAAACTCAGGGTAATGGTGGTGTCTGTTCCAGACTTTACGGATATCTCTAATTTGTAGAGAAAATGTTTGATCACTGGGTTGATCATTGATGTGTGTCTATTATCTTTTACATTTTTTGATAACTTCCTATTTGGGAAGTAGGAAGCTTAAATTGTGGGAGTCCTTTGTTGATTACAGGAATCACAATAGGATTTCTTTTATTGATGAGAGTACTTGGGTGAAAATTCAAAAATGGATTATGCTGTAAGTGGTGAAATATATTACATCAAGTGTTCCAAAGTCATTGAGACTAGATTTAAGTTAATCTAGACATCATTGTGTGTGCGTTCATATTTTCAACATTACACCGTAAGTTTGTTAAAAGTTAAAGGGTAATGATTTTCAAATTTGTACAACACAGGCTGGGAACATTTATTGATACCGGTTATCACTTAGTATTAGTGCTGGGACTGGGGAGGTTCTCTCTTTTTGGAATGAATCTGAAACCAGTGAGGAAGGGTAGAGTATATAGATACCCTTGATCAGCATTTCTCAAACATCAAAGAGCTGCTGGGTTTTACTCTTGACCACCGGTTCTCACAAAGCATTGCATCAGTTTCGAGTCTTAATGACCGTCCCTAGCATATCAGCGTACTCTTGTCAGTGCACGCATTTGTCTGCAGGAACGGATGGATGAAAAAAGTGAGAGCAAGAAGAGTCTTCAAGCAGGTGCAGAAAAGAAAAAAGGCCCCACCGAGATTCGAACTCGGGCTCTTGGATTCAAAGTCCAATGTCGTAACCACTAGACTATGGGGCCAGGCGTGCTACTGATTCAACTGTAACTCTATTTAGATATAAAAACTATTCTTGGGTTTTGCGGCGCTGATAGATGAAGCTTTTTTCGAGTCATTGGATGCAGGAACTGAGTACATTGTTCCTGGATGGGAGTTCTCAAGGTCTGATCCGCTCCAAGCTGTGAAGATTGCTTAAGTGGTTACCAAGATTTGGATTGTCCAAACAACAAGAAATCAAAAACCTTGTTATGTAATTTGAATTCAAAACATAGGTAGACACAGGAAGCAAAGGTCAATTTCATGACAAAATTGTGAACAGGACAACTTCATAGTCCTTTTGAGGAACCCAAATAAGGAGATATGGCAGATGTCTGGGATATGAGAGAAGAAAATTGGAGCCTTTTCAGCCAAGTGCAATGAGCAAGCATGATTCCCAACAGATTCTCCTTCTGTTGGACCATGCCTTTAGGCAAGGATGACACATTCAGTTGAAAGTCTATAAAACCTCGCCAGTGTGCATTCAGGTGTGTGAAATCCACAACTGGCAATCCTGCTAGTGGGTATTACATTTTTCATAGTGCCCACCATACTAGTGGGAATGACTATCCTCCGATTTTTATACAAGGGAAAGCCCTGGCAGGAGGGCATTACACTTGCTGACCTTGGGCCTCTGCCCTTGGTTTGTGGGTGTAATGTCCCACTACCAAGGCTTTCCCTTACACATAACACCTTCACTTGAGAAGTAGCTTGCACCTTATGGACAGAAACAGGTGATCTTCAAGCACACCTACATGAATAAGTATAAAGTAAATGAAATAATCTGTATGAGAATCATGTTCTGAAACTAAGGAAAATTAATGTAAGGATCATGACTTGGACCTCCTGTATTTACTGCACTTCATACTTCATGTTCTAGTTTGTGTGCAATTGAACAGGTCCAGAGCGCACCAACTGCCTCCAGAGTCCAGACACCATGAGGGATGGATGGTAGGTGAACTGGAAACACTTTTCTAAGATCGAGTTTCATTTTCCTAGCTAATCACAGTGCTCAGCTCAGTAGCTGTGTTACCTGCTTTGTAACAACCCACTGGCCCTTACCAACATACTACCCACTACATGCATCTAAATAACCTAGTATTGACCTGTTTTCTTACCTACTTACCTACCTATGGCCATACGTAATTTGCTTGGAAATGATCTGATCTTCAGTCATGTGAAGGCCAGCTAGCCATTCCATTTATCAGCACAAGAATAGCAAAACACAATGCCAAACCTATAAACTATTTCCTTTTTCTCTATTTTCCCATTAGTGCACTGCTGAACCAATTCTTCATAGCTATCCAGCCACCAAACTGACATACCTTTTTCTCAGTCCTTTCATTAGCATGTAGTGGAATACATATTCTTCTTGACAATCCAGCCACAAAACTCATCTATTGGTTGAGGAATCAAAACACAAGTTGGCTCAAACATAAATCTATGAAATTGCAGAAAAATATCCACAACAACAAATTTGAAGATAACCCAACAATGAGTGTAGTCATAACACTTCTGAGAGTCACTTCCAAAGCATCAGACCATCACCTTCATCACCAACAGTAGTGATAAGCTACCATGACTACCCACTGACTTCATCAACTTCTGATAGTGGGTGATGGTACATGGCAAATCAGCCACAATCTGTGCAAACCACTATATAAAATCTGCATCCTGGGTTTCTGTTGCGTTTCTGGAAGCAACAGGAACACTCAGTCATGATGTTGGCTAGTTCTCAAGAGACGTAGATAATCAGAGATAGGCTCAAATATATTACTGATGCAATGGGGAAGCTTTTAAAGGTTCTCTGGTTAATTTATTGGATTGTAGTATTGTACCAAAATATGAATTTGCTTCACTTCAGCTGATGGGCTTATCCAAACATCCAATCACTGGGTTTGAAATCTGTTATACAGTAGCTCCAGACACCTATAAACTTGTAAATCAGCAGCCATGAGAAGAGGAAGGAAGGTAAGAGTATCATGTGCCAAGATTCTGCACTCTTTGTCTCAGAACCTGCAGCTGTGCATTGATCCTCTGAAGTTCAGTTTTCAAGCCTGAAATGCGACTAACTTCCTCTTCAGCAGCCTTGTGGTATGGCCTTGTCAAAGCCTCTACTTCTGCCTTCACCACATCAATTGATTCTTGAAGTTCCTTCTGCATTGCCTCCTGAAACTGTCGTGTTAATGAATCTGCTACTCGCTTCACCTTCTTCTTAATATCAGCCCTCCGCAAAGGCAAGTTCCATACCCCTACAAACCTGGTTTTGCCACAGATGGTCAGACACTGCATTGTTGGATATGGGATCCCAAGTGTGTCTGGATAACTGGAGGACTTCAGGAGATGGAAATTGGAGGTAGAAAGCTTTTCGCAAAAGCAGAGATATGGCAGTAAATACTTACCCTCCAGCAGAGCAGATACCAAGTGCAACGAGATCCTCTACAGTTGTAGGCAAAATGCTTGTCAACACAGATGCTGATAACCCTGCTGCTCCTAATCCACCAAATGTACTTAGCACCTGTACAACCCAATCACCCACTGTTACAACTGCCCTTCATCCTTAACATCATAATCACAAAACCAATTCTAGGATAGAGCAACAAGAATTTACCACTTCTTTGAGCTCCTGTTCTAAAAGTATCATGGCAGCCTTTGTATCAAAGCCCTCCAACACTGTCAAGCTGTCATTATCTCCTTCGATCTTCTTATTTAGGTTATGTAACTGTATCATAGAAGGTTGCTCCTGCATACTCTGTGCTCCTTGTGCATCTTTTGCACCTTCAGGAGGCCACCTACTCCTTACAAAATCCCAGTAGTTGCGCAGTTGGCGCTCACTGTTTGATGCTATCCATGCTTTGTGCTCCTCCAATGCTTTCTGCCACCCAGACATAGGCCTGCTCAATGATGATGTTGACTAGCACCCACAAGACATAGCTAGTGAGCAAAGCCATTATTATCCCCATTCAAGCTGCAACAAGCTTGTGACAGTAAGCTTCATTTCATTTTAGCTTGTCCCTGTACAAGGAAGCATCTAAGCCCGACACATAGTTAGGCCTACATAGAGGCCTTCATACCAACTAGTGCAATGGCTGAAATCTCTGTACCAGATGAGAACAAAGATGTGAGTAAGAAAGAAAAACGAAGCATCAAAAGAACAAACAGCCTTGATGCAAAAATAGAAACCCTAGATTACCACTATACCCATAGACTGGTTAAGACCATATACCTCACAAGAGAAATTTCAGCTCCATGTCAAACACATAGGAGCTATCATGGGATCTGATTGAGGATTTAGCAAGGGCTAGGAAAAGAAGGGGAGTGAAATACTCTGACATCTGCAACAGCCGTGTGAAGAACTTCACCCTCAAAATGACTTGACACTGGCATAGAGCGAGGTCGATCTGAGCCAATAAGATACTTGGCAACAGCTTCAACATTGGATAGTCGCAGGGTAGAGTCAATGAACTTGTTGGTTCTTCCCTTTGCTCCTTCAATCTGCTCACTACTCCAAAATTGTAAATTGCGACACTAATCTTCAACCTCTAGGTCTAACACAATATGCCAATGTTAGAAGCACTATGCAGTGATAAAGCAAATGAAGTGTTGATTTGACAGAGGCTAGCATAATCATGCTTCTATCATGAAATCAACACCAATGACTAGTTAGAGAAATACCACAGCTAAGGTGCGCTGACACAGTGAAACAGCATCATTTTGCATTGATTCTTCGTATCTTTGTAGCTGAAGCTCCATACTTCCCAGAGCCTTCAAGTCTGCTTCTGCTTTCAAAGCCTCTGCCACCAACTGCCGTTCACAAGCCCCAAGAAGTGCAACCCCAATCCCCAATGGAGTCTCCAGCTTCAGCCGCAATCTTTCTGCTCCTGTATCTATAGATCCACCCATGAATCCCAAGATGAAACCCTCTAAATCTCCAAACCCGCTTGTTGTCCAGAGTGAATTTTTGGAAAGGAGGTCTGGGTCAATGAATCCATCATCTAAGGTGGCTGAAAGCTTAGCATGTAGAGCTTGACGAGCTGATACTGGGTAGACCTGTGCCTGTTCCACACTAAGAAGGCGTTGGGCATTTTCACTCACAAATTTACTCACCTCTCCCACCTGAAAGTAACAGCACACCCAAGTCAAAGTCAGATACTGGACATTTCAAAGCAGATCTGCAATTCTAAAACATAAATGCAAGAAGTATAACTACTCAACAATTCAGAAGCATAACAGTATATTGGATTTAGGGTTAGGGGTGTGGTGGAGATCAAGAAAGGTTTGAGAATTTAACCTGTCTGGAATTGGATAAGATGTCACACTTATTCAAGATGAAGATGATCTTCTTGCCCCATTGCCGTATGTAGCGCAGAAATCTCACCTTCAACACCAGGTCAAAAAATGCCACCATGCTATCAGCTTGATTTGCTTTCAATTCTGACCACAGTGGTGCTGCAGCAAGAAACAATTCCAATATGCACATAAAGGAAGAACTGCAGACATACCTCACTGTCAGTCAGTGGCCGGTCAGCTGATAATACAAAAAGCACTAAGTCAGCACGTGGAACAAACTCTTCAGTGAGGCGCTGTTGACGCTGAAGAATTACATTGGTCCCTGGAGTATCCACCAAATTCATCTGCTCTGGCCAACCCCAGACAAAAACTTTCATTGCTTCTTCTGCTCCAACTTCACTTCATGGGTTCTATTTTGAATAGTGACCATACAAAAGAGAGTTGCTTCTGCTCTTTTTGTTCATGAAGGACTAAGTCATATAGTGCATGAAGGAACTCAATCTACTATGAATAGTGACAATTCAATCAAAACCTGACCTGCTTGAGGAGATCAGCAGGCAAGAAACGCAGAAAATGGCCATCTGGATGACGTTCAGAGCGTTCTTGAGCTTCCCCACCCTCACCAGCATGCCGCAACAGTATAATCTCATTTGTTGTGGGAAGCACTCCTTCCTTCAGAAACTTTTTGCCAAGAAGCGCATTTATCACTGAAGATTTTCCTGAGTTATACTCTCCCTGTGATTAAACAAGGAAACACACTCTTTACACATGTGGGATCTGCAACTCATAGAGCAAACATAACCAAGCAATGCAGTCCTCCTGACTCACCCAGAAATGTTATTCAGTGGAAATGCTCACCACAATGACAAGTAAAAAGAGCTCATCCAATTGCTTTACAGCATCTATCAGCAATGAGACCTCCTCCATCTGCCAACACAGCCACCATCCAGTTGCTATGGACACATTCTGTAACTTTGAGATGCTTCCAGGTCTGAACAAAAATACATGCGAGTTCCCTCTCTAACAAACAAGAATCAGGGTCTTCGTGCCTACAAAGCAGCATGCAGTATATTCACGTAGCTCAGGCATAGGGTTTGTGGGAAATTTCCAAAGTACAGTGAAACTAATCGATAAACTCCTCCAAAAAAACATTCTTGCTCAAAGATGTGGCCTTGAACATTTTGTGAAGATCTAACCAACTGTGATGATCTCTTAGTTGGTCAGGGATCTGAAAGGCAGTAGCCACCTCAGGAGAAGCATCTCTGACAAGGTCAACCATTTCTGTGAGCAGGATCCGTTCTTCTTCTACTATCCGCTTTGCTTGTGCCTCTATGGGCTCCTCAACCTCAATGCTTGGGGCTGCAATTGTCTGTGCTCCTTGAGGCAGACCACCATCTGCATCGGTGACATCTTGAAGAAATGAGACCTGCACCTGGCCGTCAGGAGAGTTGGTAGGTTCAACCTCCTTGTGTTGCTGAACTGCCAGATCAACTGCTGACATCAAAGCAGATACATAGTGGTGAGCATCACCATTTGCAGCCTTTTCAAGGTCAATTGCAGTAAGCACCAGTCCGTTGGCTCCACTCTTGAGAAGCTCAAGTCCAGGGCTTTGTTCCGGTACCCCATTAATCCTCAATGCATCAATGAACACAGGAATACTGACAAGCTCACAGACAGCCTTCACAAATGCCCCAGCAGCATCATCTCCAACTTCTGTTGGATCCAGAAAGAGTAGGTCTGCTCCCTCACTAGCTGTTGCATTTAGTGCAGACTGAGCTGATGAGACACTGCGAGCAACCAACGGAAGTGAAGATGACTCAGCCACAGCACTTTGCATCATTCTTCGAGCCACTACCGCTGGTAATCCTGCAACAATACCCTGACCCCATCTTTTCTGTCATTGTAATAAGATGCTCATCTTGCTGGAAACTATGACCATCTCATGCTAATTCATATGGGACATCCTTCATACTTGTCTGAGCAACATGTGGTGATCAGTCTGTGCAAGAGAGCTGCCAGGTGACACCCACATACCCTTCACCATTCCTTTTAGGGTTTTCTTGATGAATTGGAATTGCTGTTGTTGTTGCATGTATGGATGCTTGCCAGACTGCAGGCACTGTCATTGCATGCAAGTCTGTCATCATGAATTTGATGAGGACACAATGAGAAAGAGAAGGAGAAAAAAAGACCTTGATCTGACAAAAGAACGCCATTGGCTCCAGCAGCTGCAGCAATATCAACACGCTCAGCAACCAAGAGCTCAGCTCTGCCTCGCAACAATGCCTTGAGAGTACATGCTGCATCATATAGCTTGGCACCTCCGGCTACTGCCTGCTCATCCCCTCCTCCTGCTTCCAGAATGACCATAGTCACACCCCCTACGACAGCCGCATTGACAATGCTTTCCAAAAACTCTCGACAGCTTTCTCCATCTTGCACTCCCTCTGCCATCACCCGCAACACTAAACCCGGTATTCGAACCTCTGCCCGTCTGAAACCCCCAGGAAACAAACCCATCGAAGCTTGCAAGTTGTCTGCCGCGTCTGGTGCCGACGACGACGGCGAAGTGTTAACGTCTGTGTCCATTCCATTCACTAACGAAAACCGGGTGGCTCCCACATCACGGCGCGTGCTTCTCTTTCTTGGCGAGCTTGCATCTCTGCTGCTGCGGAGAGAGCCTGTCTAGTGTTCCACAAATTTAGCGCACTCAGAAACCCCCGGACGGCAAATCCAAACGCTCGAGCAGCTTCATGTAATACAAATCTCGACAAAGAGAGATTGTGCAGTTGGGTGTCGTGAAGAAATTCAGGAGGAGCAAATAGGTACGTAGGGTGCATACCTTAAGAAATTCACGACGATGTTTGTCTTGACAATCTCGTAATCCGACAGCTGCTGGTGCTGGTGCTCCCGATGAGAAATTCCATTTGAATAATGCTGCTGCAGAGCGGCGGCTACTGTTGTTGCAATGTCTGAAGATGCGTCCTCGCATTACAGTTGTAAAGGAAAACCTCCTGCTATGCATCTGGAACAAGTATGGCAAGTTCTGTTTTTGGATTTCATTCCCACCACATTCTCCTCCGACGGCGAGCTGCCCTCCTGCTGCCAGAGACGGCTGGATGCACAGACGATTCCCGACAGCCAAAACCGGCATCTTGGTGTTCAAACTGCCGACCACCACGACACCGTGACCCATCATAAGAAACATCAACAGACAGAAACTTCTTACACAAAGAGAAGCTGAAGGAAGGAAAGGAAGCTCCCTTTCTTTCCTGCTCGGTCTACCGAGAATAAGAAAAACAGAACGCAATCCCGCAGCAACCCAATTCCCAAATGGATAAGGCGAAAGGAAGTAATCAGCAATTGGACTGAAGAATTTCGGGAAACAAAAAAAAGGGGAAAAGAAAAAAGAGCTACCTACTAAGCGAGCTCTCTGTCCTATAACCAAGCAGCTCAAGCAAACCTCCGCCGTTTTCCGGTTTCTTTGCAACAAAAGAGGATTACTCCAATGAACGATCACGACATCCAAGTTCTTTGCAGACCTAGTTGCATTCGAAGGGTAGGTTATCAAATGACCGGTACCTGGAACGTTTGACCTACTTGATAACCTACCCTTGTGCACAACCGAGGGTTCTTACTCAATTTTTTTGATAACCTGCCTGGCACTCCATTCTTGATATTGATAACATGTGTGTGCCGCCAAAAGGTGCATAGCAATACCCGGAGGTTATGAAAAAAGAAATAGCTGGCCAACGCTGGGACCTGCTTCTTGGAAGTTCGTTCGCACTCGTATTTTTTTCCTCATCGCCCAATTCTTTCCAATTTTTATTTTTAAAAATTGCATAACATGACCGCTGGCCAGTGATTATTTTCAACAAATTTTGTCTTGTCTTTCGACACAAATACATAATTGGGAAATGTTTTGGGGGAAATAGGAAATTGTAGTGTGAATTAAGTCAACAATTTTTTAATATCACCAAATTGCAGAATAAAAACCCTGAAGTTTGAACATGTAATCATTTGTGAAGCAAGTTCGAGCAATTTCGAACAAGTGCGTGTTCTTCACAAACGTAAAAATTATGTAAAATTATATATTCACAGTGATCAAGAGCAAACAGTGAAGAACCTTTGTGAACTTGAGTTAGAAATTCATCCTTTTCGTTCTGCTTGGGGAATTTCATCAGTGAAGGGAGGGGGGGGGTGGGTGACTTGTGTTGCTTGCAGAATACAGAAAAGGTTTTTGAAAAGCAGATGATTTTTCAGCATTTCAACCTCAAAGATGCAATCTCCTATTTGCAATCTTCCATGGGAAATAAGTTTGGAGTGTGAAGGTTCCTGAGAATTCAGAAAGCACTCAATGCAACCAAAAATAAATGAATCACCCACATAGATTTGTTCAACCTTTGAACTTGACCAATGTGATTCCTTCTGCTCCACATAGTACAAGCTTCTTTATCATGCAAGATTTTTAGACTCTGCACTACACAGCAGTGTGTACTAAGTCTTTTCTTTTGTTTGCACAGAAAATACAGTTTCAAAATTCCTACTACTCTCTGGAAGGAAGTAAAGCATTTCTCTACTACAACAGAAAAGAATAAAATGCTCTGACAAAAGCAAGTGCAGGGGAAGTGGGTGCAACGGTGATCCATCATTTTGCCCCATGATTCTGATACTTTGTGTCAGATTGTTTTCCAATACATTGCTATTCTTATCACATCCCCACCTTCTGTCACACAATCCAAGTTCCCAAGAGCAAGATGCTTTGAAGGTTTGGTCTGTGTTACAACTGATGGAAATCATGAGACTGTATGTTATGAATGTAGCAGGTTCTGCATCTCACTGAAGCTTACAAGATCTACCCAAAAGCCTTGCTGCATACAGGCACCAAGCTGGTGCACATATCTGTTTCAGATTTGCTCTATAATTCAGAAACCATCATCACACCTACCCCTGAGATAAGGCAAATGTTTCATGCAATCAAGCAGAAAAATGTCCAGAAACAGAAGAAGATAAATGCAAAGCTTATGCAGAGTGTGCACTAACAACATCCATGACAAAAGTCTCTTTGCTTCAGGGATCTACAAGCTTCTACTTGCACCTGGACAGTGCAACATGAAAAAGCTACCACAAACAACACAAAATCAGATGGCAAAAATCTCCGCAAAGTCTGATGCAGCCACTTATATCCTACACATGTTTGGAGAGAAGAATTCCAGAAGAAGAAGCAGCATTGTTGTAGAGAAGAAATCACAGTTGTTGACAAAACTGGGTCGTGTGTTCTTTGTTTCAACTAGCAACTCACCCCGCAGTGGCCATGCTGTTCAGCCTTGGACCTTCCTTTAGGCTGTTGGCTTGATGAAAAACTGCTCAGGAATGATCTCTCAGAATGTAGAAAAAAAAGAAGGGTTCTGCAAGATCTCGCAGCAACCAAGTGTGGTCTTCAAACTTCTATTGCCTGCATTTCGAAGCTGGAGACTTCTGTGCTGACCACAGTAATCATCAGTGCTGGGAGATCAGCATCACCCTAAACCATACTCTTCTTCACCTGAAGCTCACTGACAGTTTCCAAAAAGATCTTGCCAAACATCTGTGAAAACATCGACAATCACAGTGTGGTACTCCACCTCATTGAGCGACAGATAGCATTGCAAAAGCTCTTCCAGATCAGCAGTTTGTTGGATCTCCTTCTCCACAATCATTTCCACCATCGACTCCCGGAAATCACTGTAAGGGTCGTAAGAGCTTTTCACAACTGCCACGCTCTCCTTCACCACCCCATGGTGTTGCAGCACCTCCTCCGCTTCTTGATCATCGCGCTGCAATGTCTCGTTCGCCCATTGCTGCTGCACTGGACGTTTGATGTCCCTGTCGGCCCTGTTCCTTGTTGACTCGCGCCTGCTGTTGTTGTTGCGCTTGTTGTTGGAGGGGAATTTTCTCCTCCTTGTCGAGCTGGAACTCGCGCCTCCAGGCCGCCAATGATCACCATCATCGTGCTGATGATTCTTCTTCTCCCTTTGAGTGGATCTCTTTGCTCTTCGACCAGCGGCATCATTTCTTGCTGCCGCATGAGGATCGATTGCAGTAGTAGTCCGGTCCTCCCGGAAGCACTCAAAGACGGGAGAATCCGTCTCTTCTGCTGACTCTCCTCCTTCAGAAGTCGCCAGCAGCAAAGCTTCCAAGTTCCGTTGCTGGAACGGATTGCACAAAGAATCCATCAACAGTGTGGCAGTCTCATCGTTGGACCTCATGACCGTGAGCTCCTCATGAGCCTCTTCTTGTGGGTTGTCCTCCCTCCACGATGATCCGGAACCTGGACCGTGGAGACGCTCCTCTGCGTCTGCCGCAAGAAGCTTCCGTCCAAGGAAGAAGTACTGTTGTGGGTTGTCGGAAATGCTGCTGCTGCTGATGTCCAACCCCTCCTCCTGAGCCTGACTGCAGCAGCAATCGAGAACCACCTCGCCTTGATCTGATGCGAGCTCCATGCTCCAAGATGCCGAGTGTTCTCTCGACCTCCACTTGGGTCCTGTTGCTGCAGGATCGATAGATTTCTCATCTGTGCTGCTGCAGCACTCGAGTCTACTTTCTCCCATGTCGTCGACCTCCTCGATGACGGAATCCGTGTCCAGGTCCAGACTACTACTACCACCTTGGCAAGATGATCTGCTGCTGCGAGAGACAGTCCCACATCCCACCAACAGCCATGCCCTGACAGTGGGTGCCACTTTCCGGAAGGAGGCTGGCGAATTCTCCATGTAGACACATCTTCCCGATGACTCTGACACGCGCGGGGAGTGAAGGGAATTTCTCCCCCGCTGTTGCTGAGGATTCTTCACTGGAGCACTCGTGCCGCCGCTCGACGATTTCTTCACGAGAGGAAGCATGAAGGATCCCCGAGGTGCTTGAGATTCAGGCATTCCATGCGGCGACGGACCATCCAAGCTCTCGCGATTATTGTGCGGGCTTGAACTGCAGAATTGCTGAACTTCAACACTGCGGATCTCCACATTGTCACTGAGATTCAGGGGACTGATGGGTGGTGGGCTTGGCGATCCAAGCTTTCCGTCAGAAGTAGAGCTCTCTTCTGCGTCGTCGTCGGCAGCTGAGTTGGGAAGAAGAAAGGCCGCAAAGCTTGCTGCTGTTACAACCGGCGGCTTGTGATTGTCTGGAGCTTTGAGTATCATCAGCGCTCGCTCCTGCTTCTGAGGAGTCCTCCTCCTTCGCATTGCCCTTAGCTTGATGAACCAAACCTGTGGCAGCAGCAGCAGTGTGTCTATGAGCTTGAACTTCGCCTTCTCCCTTCCAGACGCCATGACAATAACAGTCTCGCAGCAGGATCCACTCGCGATCCACACTTACCCACCAACGTTCTGTCCAATTCCTCAACAATCCCTGCAGCTAGCTTTCAACCGCAGCTTACATCGTCCTCTCTTCCCATTTCTCTCTGTGCGCCACGTTGGGTTATCCTACAAAACCGATCCGATTGTCATTCCTTCGTCGAGGAGACTCACAATTCTCTTCAAATAAAGCACGCAAGCTTCTGCTTTCGGGACACAAGACACTCTCACTCGGACATCGTCGCGTTGAATCAATCGCCCATGCGGATGGCATAGTCCGCCAAAGACGGATTCCGGTTTCAATTGCGTTCCAGAACTCTGATGAATGAACTTTTCTCTTCCGTGACGACGGATGGACCGGCTGCAATCATCAAGAGCGAAAGCCCATCAGCCGATCTCCTCCTCCCTTTCTTCATACACCAAACTCGAAACTAGAAAAACTCCGATCACCCAACTTCAGAGCATTTAAAAAAAACTGTAATTCAATGTTGCAAATTCAACGTGATCAGACAAAATCTTCAACACGAAACACGGATTTGACATACAAAAAATCTGGGACAAGAGCCATCTCTCCAGAACTCCTAAAAAGGCGATACAGTATATATTCTTCAAGAACTCTTTGTCGAAAGTGCACAGCTACCTATATATATTCAACGTCGAACCTTATCTCTACAATCTCTACTACAACTATATTGGGCATTGGGTAAGCAGCCAAAGAGAGAGAGAGATGCAGCGATGATTTCTCGCGACATCGCCGCCAACCGATTGCAACCCAACCCAGCAATTGATGATCTGCGACGATACAGGAGGAACTCCCACATGCAAGATTGAAGATGCCGATGCCATAATCATCATCATCGTACCATCATCAATGATCATCAATCAGCATCGGTTTCGGAAATGGATTTAAAGGAAGAAAGAAAGGATGATGGAGAGGAGGCGACGTCCTCGGTCCATGCGACCTAACGAAGTTCAAACCACTCCCTGTAAATCTCTTTATTCCTCTTCGATTCCCATCGCCACCCTCAACCTGAAATCCCTCACCATGCCATGATTTTCTCCCTCGATTTCTCGATTTCATAAATACCTTCTTGCCAAAAAAAAAGAGGGAAAAACAAATAAAACACGTTCCTTTACGGATCCGATTGCGGCGGTTTCCCGCGTGCGATTTTCGTGTGGAATTTATGATCGGCGCCAACTACGAAATAGCCACTTTTTTCATTCGCAACAACATCGCCAGAGCGCTTTCCTGATTTGCATGCAAGTACCCCCTTTAACTTTTCTTTTCATTGTCTTCTATTCTAAGTTCATAGTTTAGACCATGAATTAGGCTTTCTTTAGTACATGTGTACTAACAGAGTTTTGAGCCAAAAATTGTTCTGACATTAATATTCTAGTTATTCATAGTACAACAAAGCTCCCATAAAACATCGTACAACCCTCACAATTCATGGCACCAAACCTTGCTAGTGTTTTGAGGTATATATTAGAATTATCTCTTGAAGTCACCTTGTCTTTGGGCCTCCTTTCACCCCGTATCCCCCCTTTCAGACGTATCCACAAAGTAAGGAAATTTTTTGGCATGAAAATGCTGAAACTTAGCATTTAATGCACAAGGTTCGAGACTAATTATAGTAGTTGTACTACGAGCAATGAAAATATATTTAGCAGCAGTAAAGGCCCTCGGGCAAAAGGAAAGACATGATGAAATTCAGTTTCCCACCAAAATTGGTTGAAAAACTAATTTGCATCCCAGTTATTTTGCTTTGTAAAATTTTCATTCCCAGTTACACATTTGATGCCCTATTATGTCAAAACCAGTGTCGTGCATGTAAGTGTCAATAGCCATATATACGGCGTGTAAATCCAGTGTAAGTGTAAATCATTTACACTTACATATCCAATTTTTTTGCATTTACTCTTATCCTGTTGCAGTGTATATATATATATATTACATTTACACTAGGCGAGTGTAAATATTTGTGACATACACTTATATGGCCCCACGTAAATGTTTTGAGGTGTGTAAGTGTAAACATTAAAATTATTTGTAAAGTCACCTGTCTTTGAGCCTCCTCTCATCCAAACCCTTTTTTAGGAGCATCCATAAAGTAAGGAAATTTTATTAAATCTGGGAATGAAATGCTGAAAACCAGCATTTAATGCAAACTAATTACAGTAGCTTTACAAGTAGGAGCAGTGAAAATATATGCAGCAACAATGGAGGCGCTAAAGAAAAAGGAAAGACAGGGTGAAACTCAGTTCACCATAAAAACTGAGGTCCATGCACCCTTGAATGCGAATAATTTTTATTTATTTTTGAATCTCACCCTACTTATGATCAAACTCAGGGCTCCAGTGTTGTTTTCTTTACTTTATAGATAATTTAATGGCCATGGTTTCTTGCAAAGTCATATGAATTAGTCATGGGTGTATATTTTGATGGTTTTTTTTTGCAATGGGCCATTTAGTTGGCTTATCTTCCAAAACATTATGAAATCTCCCCTCCTCGAGTAAAAATCACATTTTTTACATTGTTTTACATAGCATGAAATAAACTTGCACAATTTTACAGTTACACTTTTTGTATTCTACATTTCCACTACACTTACATGAATGTAAATGAACATTATAGAGTTACGCTTGCATGGAGTATAAATAAATTTCATTATGGAATTTACACTTACACGGAGTGTAAGTGACAAACCATTTACACACACAACACTGGTCAAAATGACTGTTCTCACCCTCTAATTGTGCTACTTTACAGAGAACTCTAATATCACAAATTTTGCATAGCGTTTCATCCTGGGTTTTTTTATACAATTAGTTAGGGTAAAGTTGCTCATCATCAAACATGTACTTATCATTGAACACTCTTCAGTATTTTTCTGATCCTTAACAAAATTGCTCTACTTATCATTGAACACTCTTCAATATTTTTCTGATCCTTAACTAAATTGAGCAATTTCGTGTCTAATGACACACGGAAAGTGGAGGGCTACAAATGTTCTTTGAGCATTAAAACTGCAGGACCAATGCAGAAAACACAGGAAAGTATGACTGATAGTTTGCTTGAACTTTTTTGAAAAATTATCTTTAGACCCTTCTCTAGTTCCAACCTCATATTTTCCTCATTTTGAGTGATTTGAAACCCGATGGGTGTGCCAATTAAGGCTTAACAAATATTCTTTGTATTCCGTAGGTGAAGATGCAATAATCAAAGATTTTAAGCTTGAAATCTTAATTTGTTTTAATTCACTCACTGTTGAACATTGAGAATTTCATATTTTCATTTTCTTCTACCAAATTGGGCAAATTTTGGAAGCTCTAGGTGAAGGGCTACAAATGTCTTTGAGCTTCAGAAGCAGAGGATTAATGTATGAGATTCAACAGCCTTTGAGTTCTGAAGTGTTCACTCACTGGCCTATCTATCCTACCAGGGTTTTGGGCCCCTTTTCTTAGGGTTTTGTATAATGCCTTTACTAGGCTTTTTTGTAAAATGTATTATTAGGTTTCGTGCCTTGTATCAAAAAGGTTTTGATTCATGGTGGCAAAAAAGCCTTGATGAAACATTATACAAGTCCAAATAATGCACGTCACCAACCCTAGTGCTAGTGTTTTGAGCTAAGTTCTATTATGAGGTTTTTATAATGTTTTATTATGGGGTTTTTTGAACAATCGACTACTGGAGTTTTGACCCATGTATTTAGAGTTTTGTGCCATGTTTAATTAGGGTTCTTGTGTACAATGTATTATTAGGTTTTGTGCTGTGTTTTATGAGGGTTGTGTATAAGTGTTTATTATGTATTTTGTTGCTATTTATTATTGTGATTCAAATTTTTTTTAGGGTTTTTTACAATGTAATATCAGGGTTTTCCTGGTGCAATGTAGCAAGGGTTTCGGACAATATGATACCTACTTAGGGGTTTTGTACCATGTAGTGATGATAATAGGCATTAAAATTTTGTGTGAATTCATGCAATAGACATTTTGTCTAAAGTCTTGTTTGGGAGTTCTTTTCTTAAGTACAGGTTATTGTGTACCTAAACATGCCTAGACCACACCTAAGGGGAGGGTTGCTAAAATGAAATGACAATTGACAGTAACATCTACTGAACATCCCTAAAAAATGAAATTTACAAACCATTCAAGAACATTCCTGAAAATTATGTGAGACCATATAAAACATCATCATCAGCAAATAATGTCCCTCCCTCACAAAAGAGAATTTGAAAAATCATTTTCAAACATACACATCAGAAGGGCTAGAATCAAATGTGGTTAACAACAAAATAGGGCGGAAAGGAAGATTAGTTTATTATTGAAATTTTCCATTCAGAAAACTCAAGGGGAAAATGGGTTTTGTGTGAATTCTTTTGTGTTGATGTTGAGAAAACCCTTGTCTTTTTCATGTCTTCTCTGACATGCTCTTTCACTGGTGCTTATTCAACACCACCAAATTCTTGAAACTGCAATCTTCCCTGCATTACTTGCAGAGTATTGCATTGCATATTAGTACTTCCTGCCAAGTGTTTGAAACGATTATCTCTCCTGTAGACTCTTATGTTCTCAAACTGGAACTCTCTGTGTACTGTCAATCTGGGAAGGCTATAAGTGTGCAAAGATATATCTCTCATAAGAATCGAGAAATCTCCATTCTCACATTTAAGCATGCAAAGATATGCAGAGGGCGTTGTTATTAAATCCATGTTATCTTAGCTGAACTTTGTAGCAGTCATCATTCATGTGTAACCATTAGTATGTAATCTATGGAGAGTGAGCATGTCCTTCTGCATTTTGCCCCCGTGTGACACTCTCCTTGGGCATTCTTGCTACAATCAATGGACATGGACTGTTGTGTGCTAGATAATCACTCACGCTTCCAAGAAAGTTCCTGCCATCCAACTCATGACTTGAGAGTACTGCAGCTCCAGCTAAGGTCACTTCATTCAATCTCAAGAGTTGCTGTTTTCCACAGTTAGCATGTGCATTTTTGTGACACACAACATCAAGTGTGAGCATATGCATACTACTGCCTTATTTCAGTGAGAAGATAGCCTTGAATATGCCTATTGACAACTCAGTATTGACTGCAGGTTAGCAAGGTAGTAGTATTTGTACCTAGCCAGTATGCCCCGGTCACGTGTTCCAATAATGACTGCATCAGCATGGAGGTTCTTCAAACCTTCAGAGACCTTCACCTCAGTTTGTCCCGTAACCACCATACCCTTGCATTTTATCTGCATCAAGACATGCAAGTTTGACTAGTGAACTCAAGAAAGAATCCCTTCAAATTTGCTTGCCAGTGGACCCTTCAAATTGCCAAGCAGAACATTAGTCGAATGCACCTAAAGTTATATGAAACTTGTACCTTTGTCTCTTTTGCAGCATACTCCATGTATTTCTCCACAAGCTTCTCACTGTCCTTAAAAGCTGATACCTCATCTTTTGCGGAATCATCTGCAGGAATGTACACATCCTCCATCCCAAATTCTCCTACCATCCAGAAAATAAGGCTTGCATGTTTAGTTTATCCATCATATAGCTCTGGTGCTTTTGTTACGATTCATGTAACTTAAGTGAAGAATAAGCTGGTTGCTGCACACCATAAAATCAGCACCATCTCTACATATCAAAGGTAAGTCTAATCTGAATACTTAATGAATCTGGGAGCCCCAAACCTACGACAACACCAAAACCAACCAATTGATCTTTCCACAAGAGCAGCATGCAAGAATTTGGGCAATATGTAATAGGAACAAACAATATTGGAGAAGAGAGATGTTGGGATGCACACCAGTTCCCAAAGTTGACCCAGGGGTAATGGCAGAATCATGCACATGGTATATAACCACACTATCATCTTCCTTACAAAAGTTCTCCAGTGCCCATTGAAATGCATATACTGACTGCTCCAGCACATCAGCACATTAGCACATGCAACATAACCACAGAAAAGACTAACAGTTAAATATTATGGAGAAATATAACTGGATCAGAGATCTCTTACACAAGGACTCAGTAAGGTAGAGCAAGACCTCAGAGGCATCCCTTTGACCTGCTGTTGCAAGGTAACGAACATTGCCAGTACAGAACTTACCTCCTTTGACTCATCAACAGCAATGAAGATGTTTCTTGTCCCTCCAGAGGAGACAAGAGGGTCATGCACTTTAAGAGCTTCTTCAGAGTGTCGGACAATGGCCACTGAGCATGTTGCATTGTGGAGCACATAATCACTCTTGCTTCCCACAACAGCCCTGCATTTTTGGATCATTTGTGACATGAAATGCAGGCTGGCATGGCTAAGAAAAGTTTAAGTCCTTTAATGTCCACACCCACAAGAAGAATATGGAGGGCAAACAGTTGTCTAGAATTTCACCACAAAAACATCAACAATTAGTGCTAAGAAGATTTTGGATAACAATTTGGAGTTCATCATGCTTAGAGGATTCAGCTACAGGTTATGAGGTTCCATGTAATGGCCTGAAGCTTGAAACATGAGAAAGATTGAAGGAAAGCACTAAAAATTGTGTATTACCTCTTGAGCACACCATAAGCATGGCTTCCAACCACAACCAATTCAGCATTGAGACGCTCAGCCTCATTGACAATCCAGCTTCCGGCTTCACCTTTCACAACCTCTCCCTCACAAGATATCTGTAAAGAGCATTTGTCGGCCAAAGGCATGTACTTGACATTGGTATGTGACAAAGCATTTGTGCTTACATGACCTTGGTAGCTGCTATAAATGGATGTGAAAAGCTTTATAAAAAGGAAGCTGTACTGGTAGAATGCTGCCAGGACATGCCTTCTGCAAAAAGATTCTCTCTTAAATTGACACTGATAAGCTTCATCACCCTAAGCAATGTACTTCTAACCCATTCACATTCATTTTAGTCTTCTATCGAGAAAGCCAGAGATTGAGACTTACTTCAGATTGAGTGCATAGCTTAAGGTACTTGGCAATCAGGTCCTTGGCACTCTCATTGACATTTTTCTCTGCAGCAGCTGCATCTCTAGGTGATTGCACTGCGGTCACACCATAATCTATACACACCAAGACACATCCATCAGAACATGTCCTTCTGACAAATGTTGCAAGCTGAAAATACATATTTATAGAGAACTTCAACAAATAATCTTCAGAACAATGTCTCAAGATACAAATCCACACGCTCTGCACACTAGAGGCCTGCCAAAATTCAAGATTCCAGTTAATTCTCCTAGATGAGGTAGAAGACATAAACCTATTGCAAATGCCAACTGGAAACACTTTCAGTTTCAAATCAATACTCATTTGCCACTCAATGTAATGCCATAGCAAATTAGGACTCACATTTTTTTGGGTATCAAAGGTTAAGGGAGTGAACAATTTGATATGCTCTTGTCTCATTATCTGGTGCCTCTACAAGTATTCCAATAGCAAATCAAGTTACAGTGTACTAAAAGTTAGTGGAATAGCAACTTCCTCAGTCTTGAAATTAGATCACAAGTGCTACATTCCATACCACAGCATCTCTTTGATGCACAGATGATTCCTATCTTTTTCCTGATGGTAGTACAGCAGACTCATGACTACCTCTTTCCTACAGATATCTACTCCACATGTCCATTTCTCATCGCGAAACTCTATAGGCATGGAAATAAGCACACATTCCTCTTTCAAAAGATGAAAAAACAGGAACAGCAAGGGGTAGACAAAAATGGAACTAGGAGATGGAAGGTCATGTACAGAAGACTTCCCTACAGCCACGGATAAGAAAGTACGGCGACATCAACATACAATAGGTTGCAAGAACATAACAGCAAGCGGAAATCACTAGCATCAAGAACGTAGAGGAGCCATTTAGTACCGCTGGCAATGTCGGTGTAGGTGTAATCCAGGGTGACGAAAGGTGCCACCGTCAACACTACAACCTTGTCCGATTTCCTTAGTAAATTGTGCAAGGCCCATGTGAAGGCATAAGCTGATGTCTCGGAGTCATCCACCGCTATGATTATCTTCCGTTCCGTCGCCATTGCCGCCAATGTGTACAAATTCGCGATGTATCACAAGTTCACAGCTTTAAAGGAACCCTGCAAAAGTCCCGACATATACGCATCAAATAAAGCACTAGAATGCGTCGTATCTATCAATGCGATTCTATTTTGCACCCGATCAAAAAAGAGTTTAGCTTAAATCAGTGGTGCTCCAGAACGGCAATGGCAGCAAATGTCTGTTTCGGAAGAGAGGAACGCCCAACTTCTGGCAGCGACGATATCAATGCACACAGGTTGCAACTTGCAGCAGGCGTTAGAACTGCAAAATTAAATGACAGTACCTCATTCATAAGTGAAAATATTGCTTAGTTTTTTTTTGTTGCATTGGTCACCTGAACTCTAAGGTGCAATAGTATCAGCTAGAAGAGAAACAGATGGAAAGACGGCTAACAAACTTACTTGCGGACGTCGGCATTTCTCATTTTTGAGCGCCAGGAAGTCAGAAAAAGGGTTCGATCGATCCTGGAAGAAAGATATCCTCGTACCGTGGAGCGTCAAACAAGTTGTGGATAAGTACCATCAGACAACGAGCGCACTAATCACATCGTTGTAAGCCGCAACAACAGTAGCAACAACTGTAGTCCAAGCGACAGCGACTCCTCTATGCACGAAGCCCGGAAGCACGACGAGGCCCAGGTTCACAGGAGGAAGGTGCGAGACGATCACGTGGTCGTGCGCACGTACTGCTGACGTCTCGTATAGCGACTGGCCCAATAGTCTAGAAATGTAGATCAGATCTTTCTGTCCTACGTGCCACGTCCAGCAAGTCATTTCCAATCAATGATCTCTCTTAACCTGGAACCAGGGTTTGTGCGCTCATAAACAACTTTTGTAACGTCATTGAACTCCACAAGGACACTTGGAAGAGTACTACCAATCTTCTTCTTCTTCTTCTTCTTCATCTTGTATTTGGAAAAGCTTG
>Ga0209208_10002554_pt1 | contig 26147 bp, 14 predicted proteins | sample S1TSphfallax_3_FD_187694 | JGI IMG/M metagenome (GOLD analysis project Ga0209208, IMG submission 187694) | Host-associated microbial communities from peat moss isolated from Minnesota, USA - S1T2_Fd - Sphagnum fallax MG (SPAdes) (version 2) | ecosystem: Host-associated > Plants > Peat moss >...
TTATAATCTTGATTCTATTGAATTTTAAGCCACAAAATTGAGTAGGGGTGCACCAAGGTGGTTTTGTAATGTTTCAACCTATGATGTAGGAAGTATTGGAAAGGGGGCATGTAATGTGTTTTTGGAAAGCTTGTCAAGGTCTATGTGTTGTGACCAAAGGCAATGGAAAATTTGATTGCCAATGATTAAAAATAATAATTATTGTCAATGGAAAAATGGTTTTGGTTGGCCTATTGTAGGTGCTAGAAAAATTTCAGTTGCCAACAACTAAAAATAACAATTGTTGTTGATTGAAAAATGGTTTCAGTTGCCCTATTGTAGGTAATGGAATTTTTTTGACCACCATACGAAAAATCTAGATTGTTGGATGGAAACCAAAATTTTGGGGTTTGAAAATGGGTTTTGGTCACCATCAAAGCAATCAAGATCATTGGATGGTGACCAAAATCAATTGTGTTAATCAAAAGCTAGCAATTGACTACGGCGACTGAAAATTTTTAGCCATCAATCCTATGGCAATTTAATTCGTTTTTAGTCACCATACATAATAGGGGTAGGTCATGTGTAATTAAATTTTTTTGTGCATTAGTCCTAACAAATGCAATTGACATGTTAGGATGAACATCGATGTGATGCCTAATGCAAAATGGCCACATCAAGTTGGTTTTGATAACCATGCTTTGAATATTTAAAATATTTAAAATTCATAATTCCCAAGTAAGAATTCATGTTAGGAGTTTTAGAAGTTTGTTGACATTCAAAAAATGATTAGATTGAAATTCATATAACATTAATTCCCACATTGGTATTTAAGGGCGTGTTGACATTTTAAAAGTCCATGCACAAATATATGTAAACTCAAATACATGACTTAAATATTTCATGTCATTATCCCTAAGGGCGTTATGTGGTTGCCCATTGTATCATTGTCACACATTTTATAAGTTAAACAAATTTGGGTACATACCAAATGTGAAAATAAAGAGTAACAAGGTCATTTTATTTTGTTGCCTACCTACTAAAACTTATCATAAATAGTTGGGTTAGTTGGATTTAGTTTTTTTCAAACTCTAGCAAATTTGAATCATTTTTCCCATGAAAAATACTTTGTATAGGTCAAAATCATATTTTTAAATTGAAATTTGGCGAAAATTTGCTAATGAGAAATAATTAAGTTGATGGTAACCAGTTTTGTTTCTATTGGAAAAATTTCACAAAAAGAAAAAAAATTGAAAATGAAATGATTTTACAGATTTCCAATTGCCAAAAATGAACAAAAAAATTTGAAGTCCTTATATTTCTAGACCTTCAATGTGTAACCAAAAATAGGAAAAGATGATTAGAGTTTTTTTCTTCATATATGATTTACATTTAAATTTGGCTAAAGTTTTTTAGGGATGATCACCACTTTGGCTACAAATAAAAAATTCTTGAAAAAACACTAAGATGGTAACCACTCAACCATGGGGATAATGTCATAACCACATGGATTATGAATGCCTTCAAATTATAACATATGTCATATGTTACACCTTAGTGTTTAACCATTCCTTTGTGATTGATCAAATAAGATCTTCACATTTATTAACCAAACATGATGCGATAAGCTATGGCCTTTTTTACAATTATTTTTGTAATCTATATTTACAACTTATTAACTTAAATATATTTTTGGTAAACCCATATGTTGTTCTTTTTAATTTGCATGCTACAACTCAACTTGAATTTATTCAATTTTGACCTCATTGATGTAACCTCATAAATTTTTTGAAGGGGTGTTTTGATGTTTATTGTAGATCTATAGATTTTGTACAATTTCATGCATTTTTTATAGTTGTTGAAATTAGTTTAAAACTTGTCCATGCAAACATGTCTAGGTGACATTCAACCATATGTGTTAAATTCATAATGCAAATATATATCATTCCATTAAATAAATATGATGAACAAAACCTCAAGGGGAATAAATAGTATAATTACATGTTTTGAAATATTTAACCAATGAAATGGAGGATTGAAGAATATTGTCTAAAACTATTGGTCGATAGAACTTTGGAATAATAGAGATGGTTTAAAAGGATAATTTGCCATTATTGAAACACTTGCTATGATTTGGATAATAGGCATCATGTGAATCTAAATGAATTTTGCAAGAATTGGTATTCTTAATGGAATGTAGACCTAGATGAAAATAATTCTTCATTTTTTCTTCAAATATCATAAAGGGTTGCAATGGGGAAAAAAATGTTATGGAATGAAAATTTGAATTTTTGGACTATTAAAAACTAATGCCACTTCCATCGTGAAATTATACAAAGGTCAAATTTCAATGAAAATCAAAACCTATAAAAATTGGAAGAAAATTCAAGTAAAGGAAAGTTGAAAGAGGCTAACATCAATTAACATTCACTAACCACACAATGTAAGATGGGTGGTGTGTGACCATTAAACATTTTTTCATTGTACTATTGTCCCATAACCCATTTCTAACCATGGTGGTTAGCTATGTACTAACCATCCACATGCATATACCTACTTAGTAGCCATCAATTTCCTTACTTTGTTATTTGTACCTACATATTTAACAATTACATTGCAATACTTACACATTTATATGGATAATTATGTAATTACTAGTTATTAATGTTGTGAGTGTATATGGTTTTTGATATACATACTAAGCAAATGTAATAAAACATGTACACATACAATTTTACACACCAAATCAACATAAGAACATATGTAATATTATGTTTTCGCTTTATCTTTTCTCAAAACAATAGCTATGGAACTTTCTTGTGGTTGTTTGCAACTTTTTTCATTTTGATTTTTTGAAGCAAGTTTAAAGTGAGTTCTCCCATATTATTCTTCTTGATTTACAGTTTTTGCAAGTTTAAGTGATGGCATCATGGTCATTTTATAACTCTTAACATTGTTGCAAGCTTAATCATCAACAACTTGTTTCAAGTAAGTTCCCTTTTGTCATCTTGCTTTCATTGTGGTCATGCTCTGTTGTTTTAAAAATCCATAGTTGCTAATGAGTTGTTGAAAGTAGTTTTGGGTGTAAATGTAAATAGTCATTTTACACACCATGTAAATGTACATCATTTACATGGTGTGTAAAATGACTATTTACATTTGCATGCACAACGCTAATATTTATTAAGGTGGTGTGCAATAAAAGGAAGAAGGTTTGCAAGATAAATTAGCAATGTAAAATCTTGTGCATCTCAATTATGAATGAAATTTATCCAGTGATAATGGGTTTCAAATGGATGGTGCATAATAGTTGTTGGGTCACATAATTTGTTGAAAGATTGCAAAGAAAAAGGGAGAGTTTCATGAAAAGAGTGTATTTTATTTTCTTCATCAAACTAACCAGTGTTGAAAAATTCTAGATTGTTAGTGGGACAATAAAAATTCTTATTTGTTACAACCCTGCCAAACTGTATTGATAGACACACCGTAGATTAGGCAAATGTACAAAGGGATAAGAAAAAAGAAAAGGGAGAATTTATAGGGCATCAACAAGTTAACTCAAACTAGATGTCAAAACTTATCAATGTCAAAAATCAACCACTTGCAACTCTCTTTTTGTTCATGCCAATTTCTTCAAATATTCAAATTCAAAAACACTTGGTTCATGTTTTTTTATAAAAATAAAATTTTAATTTAAAGTTAAATTTAATTACTTGGTTCATGCCATTTTAATATGGACTTAAGTTCATGCTAGTTTTAGCTTTCATTTCTTTATGAATTAGCTTGATATTCATTGGGAGAAACTTCATAGTTTTGGGAACTTTTTTAAAGATTCTTTTTTAATGCACACCTTTTATCACATACTTGTTTCATAGACTTTGTTTGGAGTCTTATATGGGTACTTGTGGCTTTTTTGGATCCATCATTCTCAACTTCCATTTCATCCTTTGTCTTTTTTGGATATTTGATTTTTCATAGCCTTCATCTTTTGCAATCATTATTATGAATTTCAACTTTTGTTAATTTGTCATTTATCTTAGCCTCCATTTTATCCTATAGTTTCTTCATTTTCAACATTTTCAACCTCATCCAATATTTAAAATTTCATAGATCCTTTCTATTTTGGCATTCATTTTATTTGTTTTCTTCCTTAAATTCAACTTTCTTGAATTCTCCATCCTTTTAACCCAAATAACATTTCCTATGTTTCTCAACATTGAAAGTCCCCACCCAGATATCAAATTCCATGTTTTTTCAGTTATCTCCATTTTTCTCTAATTTTTCTCTAATGTATTTCCTCAATTCAAATTTTGAGGATTTTTTCATCTTTCTCAACTCCCACATTAGGTAATATGCAAATTTCCTCAATTCTATCTTTTCAAATGAGTTGTACTTTCATAAATTGTCTAGTTTTCTCAACTTTTCCAATTGACAAATCATTGAATGGATGGACCTATGATAACTTGAAGATGGAAGGTGGAATAAAAAACCATTAGATAATGTAAAGGTCAATGTTGACACATTCCCCTTTTGACCACAATTCAAAAGGGCATGTGATTTTTTGCCCCTTCAGGTGATGCATGTCTTCTTTGTTGGAATAAACAGTTTACAAATGATTCAAGCACCTTTAGTTTCCATTTCAATTTGTTCGCACTAGTAGCACACCTTTTCCAACATTAAAAAATAAAATCAATGAGATCTTTATTGTCCATCAAATGCACATCTTTTGATGCTCAACTCCCTTGTGATTGCGAACATAACTTACAAGATAGCTTGTTTGTCTCATGTTTTATTTGCTATTTGGTGCAATCTTTTCCATCATTCTTAGGATCAAGTTAGGGTTGATTCATCCTTGACTATTAAACTTGCACCCTTGTGTGTGTAATCAAGTTCAATTGTTATCTGTCAAGTTAAGGTTGCATCATCCTTCACTATTAAGCTTACACCCTTGTGTGTGTAATCAACACATGGATTCATTTGTTATCCATCCTTTGACGATGTGCTTACGATTACAACTAAACACATAAGGACACATGGCATTGTTTATGACTTACAAGTTCATATTTGAAAAGTTGCTTTTGATATGATTTGACAACATTCCATGTTGATTCCCTCTTCCAACCCTTAGTCATTTTGTTGACAAGTTGACATTGTCCTTTCCAAAGATATGGTTTGCATTTTAACACACAACATTGTCCATATATAACTTTTGATCATTTTTACAAGCAAATTATAATTTTGGAGGTGATGCAAAGTGCAAACAAAGGAAATGAGTTCTTGAGTTCGATGCCCAATAAAAGAATATGCAATGAAATATTCCTTTTTTCATTTTAATTTTTCACATTTGTAAAAACATTCATTCACAAAAAAAGAAAAGAAAAAGAGGCTAAGTATAGCTTATAATAATATGTTAAACCTTTTTTTTTAATTTAAAAAAAAATTGGAGCCAAGAAAGGAAACCCAACCCCCCATACCGGTTACCGGATTCAGTGGGTTTTCAGTTACCGGATTCCGGGCTACCGGTGTCCGTTAGCGGCAAGAGACCGGTCTATCTAGTTACCGTCTCTCTCGCTCTGTTTCGCTCTCGTTTCGCCGTGTCTTTCTCGTAGGCACAGTTGCGGCCGAGTACTCAGCTCCAGCGAGAGCATGTTCCTGCACGCGTCTTGTCCTCTCTTGTTATCACTAGTGTGGTGACTTTTGCGGGTATGTTTTCCTCGTCGCCTTGTCTTCTATTTCCAGGTTTTGGTTTCGTTGAATTTGGTCCAGTAAATACGAAATTGGGTCCATTCGAAAGAAACTTGGCACATTTGTGGTTTTGTCTCTGCAGTTCGGGAGCTCAGACATCTGCGTCGTTATCGGCAAGAATCTTCTCTCTCGTATCGGCAGCATCGATCTTCTCTGGTAATTTCCTACTACTGCGCTTATAGAATTTTATTTCTCTTTTTTTCGTTTCCAGTGTTTTCTTTGCCTGTTTGTATGACCGGCCTTGAAATTTGGCAGATTACTACTCGGTGTCGTCGATAAAGATTTTTCTTTCCAGCTGTAGGTGTTTTGCTTGGATTCTGACGTGTATCTCTGGAGGCGGTGCAATCACTTTGATCAGCTTGTATAGAGCTGCTGTAGAGTGCAGAGAGAGAGAGAGTATATAGTACTCGGTCTCGTCCGTATGGATTCTTTTTACGGCTCGAGGTTTAGCTTGGATTCTGACTTGTATTTCTGCAGGCGATGAAATTACCTTGATCAGTTGATCAGGACCTCGAAACCGTGTGCTTGTGAGCCTGAAGTAGCAGAACTTTCTTTCAAAATTCATCATGCAGAATCTTATGTCGAACAAGTTCGGGACGAGCCGGAATTACGTGGATTTGAAGCGAGATGCGATCCGAGGGGATGTGGAGGCGGGGGGAGAGACAGAGATGGCAAACGTGGTGGGGACTGGAAAGGATATGACTCTATTCTTCGAGGCAGTCGGGGAGATCAAAGGCGAGATGGAGAGAATCAAGCAATTTCTCACAAAGCTACAAGAGCTGAACGAGGAGAGCAAGATGATACACCAATCGCAGGCGATATCAGCTCTCAGAAACCGAATGGACGCCGATATTGTTCAAGTCACAACCATCGCAAGATCCATCAAAGCTAAGCTCGAAACCCTCGACAAAGCAAACTTAGCAAATAGGCGAGTGCCGTGGTGTGAGGAAGGCTCCACAACCGACCGCACCCGGACCTCCATCACCAGCAGTTTGCGGAAAAAGCTCAAGGACCTCATGGGAGACTTTCAGCTCCTTCGTCAAAGAATGATGGAAGAGTACAAACAGACTGTTGAGCGCAGGTTAGTGGCAACCAAATACACAAAGAGACAAATCTAACTTTCTTGGCAATCTTCTTGCAGAAATAATCTATGTTCCTATTTGTTTCTGTTTCTTTAGAATGGTATCTCAACATCACTTGATAGCAGAGATGTGCAATTGTGTAAGCAGGCTATGGTTCTGTTACAAGGACTCTGTCTGAGATGATGAAGCAGCCCTGTGTGAGCTTTTTTCTAGGGTTTATACTGTAACTGGACAACGCCCAGATGAGCAGACTCTTGAGAGCATCATTGCAACTGGAGAAAGTGAAACTTATTTACAGGAAGCCATCCAGGTTCAAGGTCGAGGACAGATTACAGAGACGATTCGAGAAATCCATGATCGTCATGATGCAGTGAACGATATTCAGAAGAATTTGCTGGAGCTGCATCAGATCTTTATGGATATGGCAGTGCTGGTTGAAGCTCAGGGAGAGCAGCTGAACAACATCGAGCAACAAGTGAACAAGGCATCTTCCTTTGTACAGAGGGGCACTGGGCAATTGGAGATTGCCAAGCGACATCAAAGAAACAAGCGCAAATGGATGTGTATTTGTGTCATCTTGCTCATTATTCTCATCTTGATTATCCTTCTTCCCATTCTGGTCGCCACACACGTAATCTGAGGTTATGCTGTCTCCAATCATATAGGTACCCATTGTAATGGTCCATGCAGAGATTCCCTTCCTTGTACATTGCCCATGTACATAGTGTGTCTCCAGATGTGGTGCCCAGTGGAGGAAACCATATTAGGGTTCAGCAGGTGTATGCAGTGAAACCCCTTTATTGACTCTGCCCTTCAGGGTAAAGACATTGGGATGCACCCAGAAACAGGCTAAAATTTGGTATCTGGACATTCTTGTGTCATGTGGAGTCAGTCCACTATAGAAATATTTCCAGCATAACAGAAGGATCCACATGGGCTGCTGGGCTTCACCATACTAACCACCATGTGATTCCCATTTAGCATGTTGAATTATGGATATCATTTAAAGGCCAGAACTATTGTGCAATGAGCTACTTGTTCTGATGAGCGAGCCTTCCAAGCGCATGTGCGTGGCAAAATAATGGCAGTGACAAACAGCAGTGCAGCACATGTTTCATGCAGGTGACAGCACCCCTCTTCATGTAGTGCTTGGAGCAGTGTTGCAATATGGTTCCCTCAGCTCAGAGTTCATCTTTACTGTCCAAAAGCCTAGATTCCTTTTTGGTGTCATCTTAGTCCTTCAGGTGCATGAAAGCAGCATTCACAGCTTTGCAGTTGTTTCTGGTGTCACCTTCACTCCTCAGATGATCTTGTAAATAGCATTTATAGCAGCAACAGCAGTTTGAAATGTCAAATGTGGAACTACACTAGCCCACTGCTTGTTCACTATTCTTTTGCTTCTGGTGCTGCTTGAGGTGGTAATACGCAACACATCTGATCTCCACTGTTGTAGTTTTGTTATGAAAATCCTTGAACTGGGCCTTCTTTGCTAAAAAAACAGGTAATGCTATGGCTTAATGACACCACTTTGGAACATTGAAAATACATTTACCTGCAACAGCCTTGTTTGCCATTCAATTTTGGTTCTAAGGTTCACAGTGTTCTGTTAGCTTTATCTATCTCTATGCAATGGATTCAGAAGTGACTAGAACTTTTGAAATTGGTATTGTCAGGTTCAAGAAGACCAGCATGGTGGAGATTATACTTTAAAGTAGATAAACAAAACTGTGTGAATCTGATGGGCGGGCTGGGATACAAATAACATGCAAATTACAAAGAACTTTCTCCAAGAAGTTTTGTTCTCAGCTTTGTGTGTTTCTGGGGTTCAAGCAAATCCATACACAATAGGAGCCTTCGCTGGGAAAGACAGGTCAAAAGAGTAGATGAGCAATGCATGTACATAGTCACTTTGCAAAAAATGCCTGGTCCTAAGATTTTGCCTTCCCAGTCTGAGCAAGTTGAATGCGCTGTTGAAGCTTCATAACCTGCACCACCACCCATGATCTACATATCATCAAAAAAAGAGAAATTAAAGTCCAATGAAACTTGAGCATTGATGTCAAAAAAAGCGAAATGAGATTTACACATATCAAAGACACCTAAGACTTTGCTAATCAGTTCAGCTTGAATGGGATCCACAGAGTGACATTTCTCTTCATTCCTACTACAACTCAGATCTATATACATTAGGGCAAGTCTGCTATATCTCTGGTTAAACATACATGAAATGTGAGATCTGCAAAAGTGATGATCAGAATGCAATATGGTAAAATAGTACCTCTTCTTGTGAGTTTCTCTGTTGTTCTTCCAGAGTTTTCAAAGTCCCTTCCATACGTCGCCTGTGGGAGACACTTGAGCAAGGTTATTCAGTATTATTATATTTTACAGTTTGTCTTGGTGAGGGCAGAGTGGGTATGTCCATAACTCTTGATATAAAATAGAACACTCTGAGATTGATTGCAATAACAATCCATTTCAGTAATGGAAGGTAAGCAGTCCCAGTGTGTACACACCCACAATTTTCCACTTTGTCTAGTATGAGAACAGTAGAAATACAAGACTTTACTCATTTTCCTTTTCTTTTCCTATACCCATGGGGTCATCCCACTGCACCCCACTTCAGCTAATCACAACAGGGAGGATAGAGTTGGGAAGAAGGGGAGGGCACAGGGCTCACAGTTCTGCCAAGATGTACTCAATGCGCTTATTGACATTAGCTTTGGCCTCAGCCAAATCTTGCTTCACCAGCACAGGCCCAATCAGTTTGAACACATTTGCATCCTCCTCCAACAGCTCCAGCTCCTGATCCATCAACTCTAACTCTCAAGTAAGCCATTACTCCTTTTTTTCTCACATAGGTAAACTCAGAGAACAACAAATGCAAAAGGACTACTTACAACAGGGGGATGGCAACACCCACCTTTTGCACCATCTCATTCTCACCATGCTGGATGGTATATTGTCGTCGCACTTGGTGGTTCTTGCCTATATCTGCCAGCACCAAAAAAATTAGGTCAGAACATTACTAACGTAAAGAACTGGGTCCGAGTTAGGTATGCGATTTAGGGTTCCTGAGGGTTTCCTGAGGCGTCGACAGATTTCAAGAAAAAAGTTCGAGCGCGGTCATCATCCTCCTATTCAACCAAACCTCATGAATATCGCAAACAGAATAAACAACAGATGCCCATCTTTCTTCTACACCGATCCAAAATCGGAGCACTTTCAGAATGAAAGTTCCGTGCATCGAAAACAAAACCACCACATAAGCGACGAACGAGTGAGCATCTGTGGAGATTTTTTTTTTGTTGTTTTTTCCTCGGAAACTGGGGGTGTGAGGAAGAGAGAAGGAAGAAGAGACATCCCAAAGCTCTCTCACCTTTCTGAATTGCAGCGAGTCGAGCAGCCTTCGCTTCCAGCTGCTGTTGAAGCTCCTTCATGGACGCCATGGCCTCTTCTCTGCTGTTGCCCTCCTTCCCCCGTTCTCCTCTTCTACCGCTGGTGCGGACTACGGACTTGGTAGATAACCGGCAGCCTCGAGGCGGTTACGGGCCACATAACCAGCCCCAATGAAAATCGCTCTTTTCATCCACGAACAGAACGGTTATCAAAATCGCTCTTTTCATCCACGAACAGAACGGTTATCAAATTTTCATCCAAGGAGCCAAGGGGGGCGGAATCATTCGACCAAATAACAAGACTTGATGAAATCATTGTACCTTGCTCCATGTGCTAACCTAGGTTACTAGGTTGTTCATGAAATGAAGGTCATGTGGTTAAGGTTAAGGGTTTAGGTTTTAAGTTATAACTTATGGCATGATAACCAATTAGATCATAATTGTTAACCATGTGTTGATCTAAACCCTAACAACAATGTGTGATAGTTAACATTGTAATAAGATTGACATGCTTTCATTGAGATGTAATGTGGTTTTGGGCTTGTTTGACTATGATTGCACTCACACATAATTTTCAACCTTAGTTTCATTAACAACTTTCTACTTAACCCAAAATGTTAACATTGATTCTCATTGGCCCAATGAATTGGATGAAAATGTAAGATATATTTCTTGTGAATAAAAACGGGTTTGCTTAATACTCATTACCATTGATTATGTTTGATAACTAGTTTGAGGTTGCAAGTTATCTAAAATAGTTGAAGCATTCACATGGTTAAGATATTTCTAGTAAATGGCATCCTCAAACTAATTACCTAATCTTTAGTTCATCTTCAAAATTGGAACCAAAGTAAAAAAAAAAGGAAGTTATATAACCAAACATGGAATTGATTTCCCAATTTTATTTTCACATTGAATTGGAACCAAAATAGGGGATTAAAAACTTCTCGGAGAATATTATAATTTGGGTTCATGCATTATTCTAGTCTAGGTTTATAAATTTCAATTGGGGTTGAACGCATTGTTGCAGTTTCAATTGATTCAAAACAATATTTTTTTAAATATTGATTTATGAATTAGAATATTTTGGAGGGCCTCACAAATCCTTGAACATTTAAGGAAAAATGAAGCACTTTATATATTTTTTAATATAAAAAAACAAAAGAATAATGTACACATCATCTCAAGCATTAAATGCATATTCAAACAAGTTTTAGAAAGCATGAAACTTATTTGTTCATTGAATCGTTTTTTAAAGTGGGGTTCAAGGTGATATACATCATAAACACATAAAATAACATGGGTGGACTTGAACACAAAAGGTTTAACATAGATTAAACAATTGACTATACACATTAAAAAAACAAGATGAGTAAGAGCATGACACACGTCAAATATTTGTTTCAAAATTAAAATTTTCATAATAGGGATAAACATGATCATCAAAACATGCATTGGACATGAAAATGAACAAAGTTATGATGTAATGTCATATTTCATATTGATGTTGATTAGATTGAAAGAAGTTGTCACAAACAATATCTAATTATTAATCCTTAAATAGGTTGTAACTTGTATTTAGTTAATTTTGGACTAAATTGTTAATTATAATTTTTTTCTAAGTTGGTGTTTGGTATCAAGTTTTCTATTGAATTTGAATAACCATTGTTTAAAATTCATTGGTTGAATCATCTAATGAGGCAAAACATTATTAATATCTATTGTGGCATCATTTAGTAGTTCAAAATTAAAGTTTTTTTTTCAAAATTTCAACTTCCAAATGGTCAATTGTTAATTGTGGATTTTTGAAAAGTCTAGAATTGACTAAATACATGATGTGAAACATATGTTAAAATTTTCATGAAATAATTTTGTCGTTTGTGACTAAAATTCATGCATGATGAATGAATGAAAAATCATGCACATCATTTTGCTCACATGTAATCCAATAAATGAAAGTCATCAATTACTTATCACTTTTCATTCACAATAAATTGAAGTTCTTTCATCATTGTCCACTTTTCATTTATGATATGTGTTTAGGAAGGAGTTCAATTTTAAGTTTCATTCATTGGACAATAGACCATATGGAAGATTCCATCCATGAGTTGGTTCTCAAATGTGTATAAATGATATTAGGCCTCCTCTCCCCCTAGTACCTTTAATATGTCTTGACACCAATTTGAGGTACATGACCTTTTTGTTATAAACTAGTTTATTTTAATTCATGTTTTCAGTTTTTTCATGTTATCCATAAATGTTTTTTTTTGGAGTGCATATTTGGTGGCTTTATTGTGAATCATAATTTTTGTGTGAGAATTAAATATAGGCATGTTTTGTTATAATTTGCATTAGCCTTTTTACAACTTGGGAATTCTTTGATTATGGTAGTTTTCATACATGTGACAATATGGGTTGCATTACCTTGGTATGTAGGTTGTTTCAATAGCAAGGTGTTTAATATATTTTTAATCAATTATGTTCAGAATTAAAAACAATTTAAATTGAACAATGGCATCATATTAAATAATTAAGCATTATGCTTGAGAGTTTCATTCAAAAGTTTGACATGATAGGCACATTTTTTCAAAATTATGGGTTATCCCAAAATAATTAATTAGTGTCTAACTAACTTAAGTATTAAATACAAACATTTATACATGAATTTGAAAAGTTAGGTCATAACAACTTTCATAAAAGAAATTACCCTAAAACATCTCATAATTTGATAATGAATGAAAAATGGACATTGATGGTGTCATCATCCATTTTTAATTCATTACACAATGAGGAAAAAAGGTGTTTTGCAATTGGCCTTGCAACTCAGCTTTTGAGTTGCAATGACCACTTGCAACTCATCGTATTTCTACATTGTGAGTGTTATCGAACAAATTGCACGAATTGTAGAGTTGCAACTCACTATACATACAATGCAACTCATTGAAACTCAATTGTAACTATGCTAAAACCACTCATTTTCAACTATTATACAACTCCACTACAATTATAGCCATAACAGCATGTTGATGTTTCATCCATCCATTAAAACTTGACATGTGGCACTATGAAATTATTTGGATTTTATTTTTTTGAAATATTGATTTCTATCGTCTATTATGATTGTTGATGGTCTGATATTAAGACACGTGGCCTCATAACAAATTGCCACAAGGCATATCAATTAAAATTTGAAAAATAAAATAAAATAAAATGATAATGAATTTTAATAGTTAGGTAGGTCGATACATAGCCATAAGTAAGAAGGTTGGTAGGTCCTAGGACCAACATACCTACACTACATACCTACTTACTTACCTACCTACAAAGGTAGGTAAAAAATAGGACCTATTTACTTAAGTAGGTAGGCAAGTAGGTAGATGTATTAAAGAATAATCTTATAAATATATTTTTTATTTTTTATTTTGCCTTTAAGGTTAACTTTTTTAAGCTCATCCCAAAATGGTACGTGTATTTTAATGTGAAAACATAAGAGAGAACACCTTCTCTATATAGTTTGTGACATGGGATTCAAGGACAAGGCATATGGGTTAAATCTTCTAATTTTTTTTTAGTTGCAAATTGAGTTGTAACAACATAGGGTAAAATGGCCGATGATTGAACACAAAAACACTCAGGGTAAGCAAGATCCAAGGGGAGGGCTTTGTTGTTTTTGGTGTTGAAAAAAAACTTGAACCCTTTGTATTAGCGCATATGGAATTCTAGAAATCGTAAAAATGGAATAGAATTGAAAAAGTTATGGTCCCCCAAAGTAGAAGGGGTCAATAACTAAAAAAAACAAACCACTGAATGTTACAAAGGCCAGTTCTTGAACACCCAAAAAATTCCTTGTATGTTGTTCTTTTGTTATTAGAGTTCAAAGATGATTTGTAGAACTTTAGGTGATGTTCTTATAGCACTTTATATCGTTTAAAATGAATAAGAATCAAGAAAGTTATGAGGTTTGAAAGTAGGAGGGGTCAAAATGAAAAAAAAATGGAAAAAAACACATTTTACAATTTGAAAAAATGTATTATCTTTAAATCTCTTTTTTGGCTGGTCCCTTGACTTTACATTTCAAAGATGCAAAGCTTGAAAAGGTGTTTTTATAACATTTTAAATCATTCAAAATGGAGAAAACAATTAGTTGCAACATAGTTGTTGCGTCAATGGCACATTTACAACAATTCTAAAATAGTTATCACATGCAACTATAGTGCAATTCCTTCAAAAGTCAAACATGGTTGACTACATATGTATATACATTATGTATAAATTATCACATAGAAGACCCATTTTCAACTCACTTACAACTATAATACAACTGATTGATTTTTTGACATGGAAATCTATTTATTAATACCCCATATTTCCAAAAGGATAGTTGCATACTAGTTATAATACCTAAGGGATAGTTGCACAATAGTTGTATATGAGCTTCTTTTTAGCTCTAGCTACATGGTAGTGTGGTTCTGATGGACACAAATTCTTGTAATGTTATCACATTTTTTATTGATATGTGATGATTAAAAATATGTTGATGAATGAATTGTATGTATTATTTACAAAAGATATATATTCATGGATGAATTGAATCAATAAACTACAAACTAAACCATATAAATCTCCAAGGATGTTATGAACATTAGGGTCTTTTGGTATCATCTAGGGTAAAAGCATGCTCGCTCATTGATGGTACATGTTTGAGTTTTCGAATTCATTGTTGAATTTGTAATGTGCACATGGGTGGGTGTAAATTTTTTAGCTTTGGGCACAACCATTGTACTTTATAGGATAAGATTCAATTCTATTTGTGGAATCAAACTTTAGTTTGTAAGACTCGATGAAACCTGTAGACATTGCCACCATTTGTTGCATCATCATGGCTTACATCGTAGGACCATAAAAATTTTCTTTCAATGATGAAAATGAAAATTGCAACATACAAAAACACAACTAAATTAAATTAATTTATTGAAATATTTAGAATTGGAATGTACATTATTGTTAATTTGTAAGGTGATTGCTTTATTTCTTTTTCGTGGAGGAATTGCTTACAAAACATCAAATTTAAAGACTTAAAAATTGGCAATAAGTTTTTATGGAAGAATCACTTTGCAAATTTTAAATTTTAAGTGAAGTATGTTATAGGTTATTTTACAATTTAAGCTAGGTTTTACATTAGTTTGTGTTGTTATTATATACAAGTTTTGTTGTCTTTGTATTTTGAAGTTCATTAGGTTGTTGTCTTGTCATCTTTTGTGTATCATGGCCCCACTAAAACCTCCATGATTGAAGTTTAGGTACAAGGAGTTGTTTGGTTTTAGGCTTTTTGCTTCTCCTCCTATTGAAGATTTTACCCAAATGAGTATTCTTTCCTTGAAACATTATAGTATGCATGTCCATTGATCCTAGTGTTGAACTTCATTAAACAATGCATAAACAATTTTTGCGAATTTCATATATTTGGAGCAAGAACCTTGACTCCCAAACCCTACTATTAAAAAGTGGAAGTATGTGTTTGGCCAAAAAATTGAAGATGTTTGGGCATAATTAATTATTGACAAGGATGGTCTAGTGACCTCTATGGGGTGAAAAGTTTGTCCCATTGAAAGCAAAGAAAAATTATCAATTCAAGCAAAACTTGAATTTTTGTTGAAACATGCACTTGGAGGAAAGTCACTTTTGAACTATGCCAAAGGCAAATTTTATAGGAGCAAGAAGTATGCATATGTAAAAATGGCAATTTTGTTTGCCCAAATCCCTCATAATTCTATTTTTTTGCCTCTTGTTAATCACACTTTGGTGTCAGTACACCAAAAAATTACATGTGTGATTTAGACACTCTTGTGGTCTTATTATTAAATTTTCATCATGTAGTCATGTCATTAGCCATGTAACACAACTTAGTCACATTTATGACCACATAATTAGGTCATGTCATGAGGCTAACAAATACATGACTAACATTTGAAAACCATGTTTCATCAAATAATAAAACATATTTTGAAAGTGCTACTATAGAGATCTTTCTACAATTTCATAGATATGTTTGAAGGTTTAGTTACATAATGAATTTGAATGCAATGATCTATTCTCATCATCTACAAAAAAACCACATAGTGAACATGTTTTCTACAACAATAGGTCAATGAGATATGGAAAAAAAAAAGATGGAATAGATGCCAACAAAGTCCAATTCAAAATGTAACTTCATATTTTGAAATCACTTTGTTGGGTTGTATAATCTATCATAAAGTATTTTGCTCTCTATTGTTGAATTTAATAAAATGGCAATTTCAAATCCTACATACTTGAAAAAATCATGGAAGAAGTTGCAAGGATGGTGTGCAGTGTGAGGCTATTTTAATTTGGTATTAATTATGTTAATGAACGTAGAGATGCTTAACATGTTGATCACAAATTTTTAAAGCTACATGAAGTTCCTTTTTCAAGGAATCTTTTGGCTTTGAAAAACCTTCCAAAGGAAAATGAATCAAGACCTATGGCTTATAATGAAGTGCAAACATGCATAATGAAGGATTTTACCTACCTCTCTAGTTATCCTTAGCTATAGACCTACCTATTTTATGTGTAGGATAAAGCACTAAGGGTAGGTCTTTATAGGAATAAAGGCTTCATGAAGCAAAGCCAAAGGTAAGCCCAAATTCTCATAAAAACTCACCCTAAGGGCTTTAAATGGTGGGTAAAGGCATGGTAAAGTGTACAACTAAAAGTACTTGCTAGTCTACTTGTCTACTAAACAAAAAGTAGGACCAAAACCCATCATAAAATTGTTAGACGTTCAAGTTTTTTAGTTGAATGATAAATAACAAGATACTTCTTCATTATTACACATTAACTTTTAAAATTTGCATTGTAAAAGTAGGTTTCAAGTAGTTTCTACATGCAAGTAGCTTTTAAATCCTACTTTCTACAATGTAAAATTTGATTCAAGTATGCGTCAAAAATATTCTACCAAAGAGAAAGTAGATTTGTTTTTTGGTGATGCCCTTGAATATACAATGATCTTTATTCTATAACTTCATAAATGTCTATTTTATTAAATGTTTTAATGAAAAAGTAGGTTTGACGAATGAATTTCAAACATACTTATTCCTTACTTTTATTTTAACTATTTTTTTGAAATTTTGTAGTTGATTTACAATAAATTCAATTGAAGGCTCAATGGTTTCAAAATGAAATTTAAGTAAAATTTGAATCTATTTTCTTGTGTTTTTGTGAAAAATTACTTATTTTAAAACTTGATATTTTTTCATCAACTTTTTTTGTATGTTTTACCATGCTTTCACCTTGGTGTAAAACATATTGCAATTTTAAAAAAAACATAATGTGACATTTGGTAGGTACTAGGTACCCATCAAATATCATGAGGAAAATATTTTTAAAAAAAAATTGGCCATTTTGCTTATGACAAAGCCCATCAATGTCAAAACTTTTATTACGTTCTATAAATGGGCCTTCAAATACATTAATAAAATTACATCAGGTTTTTAAAAGGTCGGTAAAAACTATGGGGCTAGAAGGCCATGCTTGTTCAAAGCCAATAAACGAATGCCATATCATTTCCTTAAACTTTAGTAGATTAATTGTTGAAAGTTGAATGTGAAATTATTTTTTTGTGAAATGTATTATAGCTAGTTTTGACATGTTATGAAGCCACTTTTGTGTAGTTGTGTATGGAGGTGTGATTTGATAGATTTTATGCCTACCTACCACTTCACCCACATGTCTCATGTATAGGAAGAAGGGTAGGTTTGTCCAAAAAGGTCCACAAAGATCCCAATGTGATTTTTATCTTTTATAATTTCAATTTGCTAACTTTTTACATATTATAGTAAAGACCTATAAGATGCTTGCAACCCTAGGGAAGAAAGGTTTACTTTGTGAAGTACATCTAAATTCAAACAAAAAATGAGGTTGAGTTTGCATATTTCCATTCAAAATGTTGTTATTCACACATAAGCACGTGCATGAGTTGATTTGGTAACACCATGCACAATTCATTTTACTTTTTCCAACACAAGGGAGGTTGGGTGGGGTGTGGAAGGGGCAGTGCATACATCATTAACACCCCATCACACAAGGGATTGATGACATTTTTTTGGATACTTTTGAATGCCATACAATTCTAATGGAATATATAAGGAAAAACCCTATTTGTCACTACATGGCTTTAGATGCGGCTTTGGACACTTTGATGCCATGCAACAGTGAACAAGATATGATGGGCAACATTACCTTTCATAAAAAGGTGCCACGAAAATATTCCACAAAATCTAGCCATCTTAATAATGGAATCGGTTGAAAGTTTCCTTGAACTTGGGGTTGACAAATTAGATTTATCTTCAACATATAAAGCCAAGCCAAGATTAATTTATGTTATATGGCATTGAACATATAAGCCATATGTTTACACGTGAGTTATCATATCTAGTTAGAAAATAGATTTCCAATACAAACCCGCATATATTTCTATGTCATCCGTTTGTTTTGTTTTTTTCAAATCTATGGTTGTAATTATATTTGGCATATCACTACTTTTGCACATGTGAAAGGAATATTTTCAAAAACAACCTACCCTTCTTAGAAATAATTCTTAATTGAAAATATTCTTTCACATGTGTGTTTGTACTTGCTGGAAGTTGTATATTACATTGCAATTTGCTAGATGCTTGGACACTATCCTTCATCCTCATTGGTTGATTTTTTTTGGTTTAAGCTATGTACATATTTGGGTCAAAACATGACATATGTAAAATGTTGAAATGACTTCCAAGGTTTTACATTAAAGTACCTTGATATAACATTGAGATATTGTCATAATTTGTAATTCTCATTGGTGGAACAAATGGTTAATCATTGTCCAATGTGTTTTAGTTGAGACTTGAATCCTGCAAAATGAAGTGTGTTCACAAAAATCCTTAATAATGCATTCATATAAAAAATTATCAAGTTATTTCAGTCGAAAACATGGTTAAATAAATTTTGCACCATTGAATAGTTTCATATTACAAAATCATTCATTGAAACATTGGATTGATTTTCCTTGAATCATCAATCTTATTTTTTATATCCTTAAAAACTACCCATCAAGATATCAATCTAAGGCCTTCCTAATGTATAGTCTATGGAGATGGACATTTTGGGTCAAACCTTGGTTATTGATAACACCACCTTCAAATTGTGCTCCAAGAAAATAGTCTATAAATATAAGTTAAGTGTGTTGGAAAGCCCCATGTCCTTACCCCCCAAATTTATCACATTTTGAAAAAAGGTTGATTGCCATTTTAAAAATGTTTTGGCCACATTTTTCAATGCCAATAGGCCCAAGAATCAAGATGATTTAAGAAAGTAGTTCACATCTTTCATATCCACATTAAAACTTATCCAAAGGTTTTTTTGAACACCCTTATTTCTAATGATTGATTCCTATGGGCTCTATGGTAAGTTGAAAATAAAGTAATTCCTTGAACCCAAAAGATAGTACCATCTAGAATTTAGAACAATATCTTTCCCATACAAAAAAAGTTTCGCCTATGGCTTTTAGGGAGAATTTAGAAATGAGGGCTAGATTGCACAGATACCCACATTTTTCACTCCCAAATTATTCGGCAAACCATTCCAAGTTTCATCATGACAAAAATATTCTCTAAGTTTCACCTTTCACGTGGGGGGGTGGGGAAATTGACCAAATGAAAAGAAAGGAACATGAAATTTGAAACTCATGTGTGTAATAGCCCTTTAATTTGATTCATTGCTTTTAGACATATTACATACCTACAATGTATTTTTTTCCCTATATATTTGTAGGTGTTACCTCACCTAGCATCATCTCCTTCACATATCACTTAGGTGCTTCTAAAAAGCCATATTCAAATTTAGTGTGGGCTAAAACACTAGCCTAGTAGCCAAGGTCCCTAGTATTGTTGGCTAGTTCCTTATTTTCAAAGAACCTTTAGTCTTGGTTTTGATTTATTGATTTATTTATTTATTTGATATAATGTTCAAGTAATGTTTTCTACCATTTAAAAAGTATTTGATAACCTTTGGATATGGTTATTTTTTTCCATTTGAAAACAAAGTGATGATCAATTATAATGAGTTAGAAAAAAAAGAAAAAAGATGGTTCCAATCATAGTTTGGTTTTAGGGTTATTAATTAAATTTTTATTTTTAAAAAATGATTATTATTGCAAGTATGTTTTTTAAAAATCAAAAATATTCTATTGAAATAGTTTCCACTCACATGTAGCCATTCAATCTTCAACAAATCAAGGAAACCATGAACACAAATTGACATTTTCAATCATGCCTAAAAATGTTTAGTGCTAATAGGTTGGCCCAAGGATTCCAAGTAGTTAGTTCTAATCATGGTTCCTTATATTTTTTAAGAAATTAATTAAAAATGTGATCACAAGGAAATCAAGATCAAAATCAAATGTGAAATCATAATGTAAACAAAAACATTTGGGGGTGTTTCACTTTTACAACATACCCAAAGTATTGCAAGGTTTGATATTTGGGCAAATATAGTGATTTGTAACTCATACCCCCTAAATCACATATTCTTTTTCTCACATATTTTACTTTGCAATCACATTTGCTTAGATGCACTTAAGATTCATCACCTTCATATGGTGTTCCAAAAGTCCACGATGGCCTTACACAACCAAATAACATTAGAACTATTATAATGCATCAAAATATATATACAAATCAATGAAAAAAAATAAAAAAATGTGTAAACCTATTCAAAAACCTATAAAACCAACATTGAACACAAAATACAAATTAAAAAAACACACACACACACACACACACACACACACACACAAAACAAACTTTTAAAAAAATTAATTTTTTATGTTTGGGCTAATCATATCCTCCTCAAAAGCCAAAAAATCAAACATATTTATTTTTTACAGGTTTAATACCAACACAAACATAAGAAGGCCAATTCTTGATAATCAAAATCACATGATCAAAAATTTCATGTTTGAGCTTGAAATAATCATTTGAAAAAATTTCCCCAAAGAATGTATCATCAATACACTTGGAATAAAAATGAATAATCAATTTAATATCATATTTTGCAACAATTTGAATTGCAACAAATTACCTACAAAATGGCATATAACATTCTTTCATGTTTATGAACCATGGGTCAAGCATGATAGCCAACATGTTGTGAGCTTTGGCATGAATGTAGGATTTTGAAAATGCTAAGAAATGGGCCAAGACATTGCAAACTTGTGTCATCATCCTTAATTTGCACTCATATAACTTTCAATCAAAATCACATAAAATCAAAGTTGATTCACAACTTCAATTATGGTTTGAACATTCTTCATGGTAATACATAATGTGAAGGTACAAATGCATCAAACAACAACCAATACGGTTGGCTTTGGTTGAAGACACATTGCTTGACAATTGACAATAAGGTGCCAAAAACAACTTCAAGAATAGCCCAAGTTTGGCACATTGGCACACTAGGTGAAAGATGTAGAATTTGTTACCACCCATAACAAATTGAGAATTCATTTTTATATTCAAGAGTTTTTTGGAACAAGATGATTTGTGAGGCAAACAATGTTTTCATAGGAGTTTTGAACATCCACACTAACATGCGTACTATGATACACAAATCCTTCCATTTTTGCCTCCCCTTCCCTCGTTATTGTTTTTTATAATGATGTTTGAACAACTTTCAAGCTCACCTTTGAAAATCCACTACGCATTTTAACATCACCAATATTGTATTGGGTTTGCCTTTGACATGGCATGTCCAAAACATGAGCCACTAAAGGGACATGATAATGGAAGGGGAGAACAAAAACCCACACAAATGTCAATGCATTTGTTAAGGTTGAAAGATTTGAACCTTCATTTTAACATAAGCAAGCACTTTGTCATGAAGAAGCCCAAAAAACCTAATAAAAATTGTACTTGGTTTGCCATGATTGTGTTTGCAATATTATGCAGCTCAAATATACCATGTGTGGGTTGCTAGGAATTGTTAAGGAAATTCATAACCATGGAAAATGTGTCACATTCGCCATGAAAGATCCAAAGATCAAATGAGGTTGTGCAAGGTGAAAGCATGGCTAGGTGGCTCAAAAGTGGTGTTTGAGAGTCCATAATTTAACTTTAAGGATTTTTTTTGTAGTTTTAATAATTATCAAGCCATGAATCCTATAAATATCCCCTATGCTTTTAATCATGAGTATTAATAAACCAAACTATGAATATCCCTAAACATGTGATTGATAAACAAATCCATGCAAAAGATTAAATTTTTTAATGTGAAATGAATTTTCAAGGATACAAATTAACAAAAATCACGTCATTTAAATCTTTTATATATATTAGGAAAGTTTCAATGCACTTCACTAATAAACTCCTTATTTGATGATGCTTTATTTTATTTTTTTTATTTTGACAATACTTTGACATTTTTTTGAATCCACATTTTTCATTTTTTTGTGTGACAAATGTAATGTTGTCATTTCAAAAATCCATTACGAGTCCATAATCTTCTTAAAATTCATCCAAAAAGTTTATGATGATTTCGATTAAAGTGTATGACAATAAAAAGAATTAAAAATTTGACAATGTTAAATTTGAATATAGCTTTAAATTTTATGTTTGTATGTAATCTAGAAATTTTCCAAGTGTGACAGTCCAAAATGTCCACCTATTCATGCTTTCACCTTGCATGTAACACATGATGTAAGATAATGCAAAAACTATTTCTCTTTGGTTTTTCCACAACATTTGGGAGAACTTCAACCACTAATTGGTGTCAAGAAAGAAACATAATGTGAGCACATTGTCATAAAACCATGTGTTTTAGCCATGAATTTTCAATAGAAGATAAAGGTCAATATCCACTTGCAATGTAATATACTAAATCTTTAAGAAATGCCTTTGAATAGGGTCTAACTTGCTATAAGGTTAGTTGTTGCTCAAGAATTTTGCGTGAACGCATAGTTAGGTGGATAGTTTGGATTATCATAATTACAATTTTCCTAAATTGTAGAAGAACTTAAATTTAAATCCATATTGAATGTTAACATTCTAATTTTTTAATTATCCATGTTGCAATAAATTTTAGTGGTAATCATATTTAAAATTGCGAATGAGTTTTAAGAAAAAAATGAACTCATAATGGACTTTTGAAATGATGGCAAGTTTGTCACGCATAAAAAATGAAAAAAAAGAACTCAATGTATGCCATAATAGTGTCAAAATAAAAAAATAAAAAATAGGATGCATTGAAACTTTCCGAATATAATAAATTATCATTTGAAAAATTAAATGCCATGATTTTTGTCATTTTTAATTTTTTTTTCATTTCATATTGAATATCCAAGCTTTCACATGGATTTATTAACTAATCACATGTCTAGGGATATCTATAAGGCATGTTGTCAATATTTTTTTATCAAAAACATAAGGGATAATCATGGGATTTATAATTTGATAATTATTATAATTGCAAGAACTATACTTAATGTAAGATGTGCAGTCTCCAAAATGTCAAAAATGAACCATTTAACCATGTTTTTACCCTTTTATGATCTAAGGAAGAACAAATTTTCCTTTTCATTGATGCTTGTTTTCCTCCATTTTTTGTCATTTTCTACACCAATAACAACCCCCACCTCTTATATTTTTCTACATGTTCATTAGTAACATGTTTTTTTCAAAAAACTCGTATCACATTCTTTGTTGTAGTTCATAAGACCCTTGTTCAAGTCCCATCCAAAAAACAATTTATATCAACATCCACTTGAGCAACATGGCACACAACACATTGCATGGTTTGGGGATTGCATGAATTGATCTTTTCACTATCATTAACAACAACAAAAAAATTAACATTACCTTACATTTGATAAGAAAAGGATTTTTGATTTTTTGATTGGCCACAAGTTGTGGAACAAAGATACCCAAGCTACATCCACTTCCACATTGGATGTTTGATGTGATCTAATAGCTTTAGTTGTAGACAAAAAGTCATTGCCATCTTCATCAATGTTGTCATCAATTACAATTGATATTATATTGTGAGTAACACTCGATGATGCCATCGAAAGTAGAAATAACATAAGTTACATAGATGCAACACAAAATAGTAAGAAAACAACAACATAAGAAAAAAAAAGACACCATACACAACACCTTCAAACAAACAAAAGTAAACATTTGATGTTTTTAGAAAGATAAAATTTAGCTATTGCCACCATGAGGTTTGGTAGATTGGAAGGGTGTTTGCACATTATAATGATTTTATATGGACATCACAATGATAGTTTTTCATGTATTCCCTAGATATAAAAAAATAAATTAAAAAAATCATTGAAATAATAAAAAAAAGGATTCACGTATTTAAAGCTATCCTAATCAACCTTACAAGAATGAAAAAATCAAATAAAAAACGTTTGAAATGGAATTTTTAAAAATGGCCCACCTCACATTTCTTGTCATCTTCCATTTGAAAATGATTATTTATCGAACACATATTCATGTTCATGGTCCTAAAAAAACCCATTTATGAGGGTCCATTCATAGTTGGGGTACATAAAAAGAATGTCTCACCCCAAAATCACTCTCAAAACATTACTTTGAATGACCATTACATTTACAAGATAATTTATTTGGTAGATTTGTTTTTTCATTGGATACTCATGTACTTCTTGATTGAAATGGTGGTGATTTTTTGTGATTTGGATGTTTAAAACATGTTTTTAAGTGTCTTAAAATATGGCTCAGGAACTGTGTCCCATTGTGCAATTTTGTCAAAAAAAGATTCAATAGGATTAACAACATTTGTTCAATTTTTTCCATATTTACCCACAAATAAAATAAAGTATGTTCTATATGATGGCATACATTTTTAATATGATCAATCACCAAATTTTGTGGAATTAATGCTGAAATCTTGGATTTTTTCATAAAACAGATGCATTAATAAGGATAATCAAATTAATTTTGTTAGTTAAAAATTTACATTCCAAAGGTTTAGAAAGAAGTATAGGAAATGTGGGTGCAAAAAAAAGACATAATTTTATATTTTTAATAAGGTTTTGGCACTCCAAATAAAAGCATGTCATTTTGAATTGTCTACATAGTCTTGCATTCCTTTTTGGTTGATACTTGAATAAGACATTCAAAATTTGTTCAATTGATTTGAATCATTCATTATAACATTTATTGGTTGAAAGCCTAGACATACATATCCCCATTTCATTGTTTAGCATCTCACAACATTCATTTTGTTAAATCCTTAGATTAAAACTTAGGACACAAGACAAATGGGCGTCATGGTTCTTGTTGTGGTACCCCAATTGTGAATGCACCCATGATATGAAAATTATCAAACTTTTTACATTGTTCACAAACTTATTTGAATCATATGGATTCATAATGCTTAATAGATACTATAAAGTTCATAAAAATTAAAAATCATTTCAATCATTTTTTGAATATATTTGCATTTTTTAGTAGTATGGTGTGACATATATTTCTTTTACACAAATATATTCTAACATCACATCATATGAAATAAAAAAGTGTAATTTTTTTGGCATTTGACTTCTTTGGGTTTTGACCTATCATAGTTTGCAAAAACATTATGAAAATATTTCATAATAGTGACATGGTTGAAGTTCAAACATAGGGCCCTTGAAAAACAATACAATGTGACAATAATCTTAACTCCCCCTAATGTGCTTTCACCCTATGTTGCCATTTAGCTAATTACTTTTTAAATTCACACAAAGAAAATGAATATGTACCATCACATCCCATTTCAAAACATCATAAAATGAAAAAGAAGAACAAAACATTATAGTTGTTTCTAATCTCTATAAACATTTAACAACATGATCTCCAATATTAGAAGAAATTTTTAATCACTA
>Ga0209208_10002556_pt1 | contig 26140 bp, 19 predicted proteins | sample S1TSphfallax_3_FD_187694 | JGI IMG/M metagenome (GOLD analysis project Ga0209208, IMG submission 187694) | Host-associated microbial communities from peat moss isolated from Minnesota, USA - S1T2_Fd - Sphagnum fallax MG (SPAdes) (version 2) | ecosystem: Host-associated > Plants > Peat moss >...
CCCAAAAAAGGACTTTTCATGAAAAAAATGACCCAAATTCCCCAAATTTTTAGAAATGTTATTTTTGTTTTTAAAGGTCAGATTTTTATGATGAGTTCAAATAAGTGGCCAAAATCATAGTAGGATTTTTTATTCTTTAAAACTTTCATATCTAGTTTATAACCAAGTTTGGCTCAATTTCCTATTGGATGATTGCCACTTTGGATTCATCACAAAATCGAAGGGAAAAAAAAATTGGACCAAAGACAATTACCGTGGTACAAGGCAAACTCCAACACTGGTATGTTGAAATTTTTAATTAATTTTGAATATTTCATTTCGAAAATTTCAATATTTTAAAATATTCTTCATTTTCCTTCACAAAAGTTTTTTCTGAAAATTTTATTTTTTCAAATTTTCAATCATTTTTTAAACTCCAACAACAATGATTCATCGAAATTGGTTTAGATATGAGAACTTTAGGTTCTTCAAGTTGTTGTACATTGGACAATTCCAAATTCGCATTTGTTTAGCCTAGAGTGAAGAGGCATGAAAAGGTGTCTTTTCATATTTGTGTATTTAAATTGTTTTTTTAACAACATATTCACAAGAAGAATATATCCTCCACCAATTTGCATCTCATGAATATGTTGTGGGGGTGATAATATTTTCGTGATTTTTGTTATTAATTGAATTAAATGCATGGGAAGATGAATGACTTGTTGGCATAGGAACTTTACAAGAAGGGGAAAAAAAAAAAGCAAACAAAACAACAAAAAGAAAAAAATTTAAAGAAATGATCTAGTTTGTTGGCAATTCATCAATACTTCCAAATTGGGTGCAAACTGAAATGGGCAAAATTTGAAAAACCATAAACATTGATTTTAATCTAAATAATTATAAAATTTTCCCATTTTTTATGTAATTAGAAACATGTTCAAAGTCTAGCTTTGATTTCAAATTTTACATTATTCAAAGATTTAATATTTAGTCAAATCAATTGTTTGTTAATCATAAATGACATGTTTTTCAATTTACTATCAACATATATCACACCGAGATTTTTTTAACTTTGAGATTCCTTTGTGCATGTTATTTTTTTAAATGCATTATTTACCTTTAAGGGCATTTTTGTTTTATCTTTTCATTCAACAATTACACTTTAAAGCTTAATGATCTATTAAATAATACCATATTTATGTTCTGAAAAGTGAATATTAAATCATGAATAAGTTTTTTTACCTAAACATCATGATTGCAAATTGTTTTAAATGTGTTGTATTTGAACATTTTGTTTCAAAAATAATATGTCTTGGTGCATTTTAGACCATTAAACCACATTCTACATCCATAGATGTTTTTATTGGTTTTGATATCGATTAATTTTCATAATGTTCATAATTTTAACAAGTGGTAATTAGATTTGGTCTATATTGAAAATTAAATTTAAAAATAAATCAATATGAAATTCCATTATAATTATAATTTAAAAGTCAATTTATCAAGGCTTTTTAATAAATAATATTTTGGTATTTAAAATTTAATAAATATTTAAATAAAAATCAATGTAATAAAATAGATTTACATTAATCATTTTTATCAATTAAATCACAATATGAAAAAATTAAAACATTAAATTTCACTCTTTTGGGTGTAATATTTTAGTGGACACCTTTTAATTATAATTAAAACATATTCAAATCAACATTGAAAATGGTATATCCGTCAAAATATTTGATCAAAGTTGACTAGTTACATTTTAAAAAATCAATGTTATGTTTATCAAACTAATAAATTTAATAAACATTTTTTAAACATCATATTCATTAATATTTAGTGGGAAGTGGCATTTGACAATCTTTTAATATCACCTTCACACATTATTTGAAAGTTAGACATTTTATTTTGTACTTTCTAACCACCCTCTCGTTGGAATGGGTAAACATTTTTTTCCTGTTCTAATTATTTCCTCTTTTCACATCAATTGAATATATTGCCCTTGATAGGTAAAAATTGTATTATAAAAATTATATTTTTTAAATTAATGGAAGTGGAAATGATTTCATGGGCAATTTATATGATCAAGGATTACCAATTTTTGGTCAGTAATTATCTATTTTATATTTTATTTAAATAAATTCTCAGTATATTAATATTTTGATATTGAATCAATTGATCATCACTAGTATTATGAAGCATGGCAAAGCCCAAGTTAAATGTTGAAATTTTAGAAACTGTTTTTTTCAAAAAAACAAATTTTGTGAAGGAAAATACAACACGTATAAAAATATTCAGCTATATTTTATCTTTCAACATGTAATCTTCAAATTAAGTTAATTAATGGAGAAACATATGTTGAACTTGCCTTTGTACCATGATATTGTAAAATGACTTTGTGGACATTAAACCTTAAAGGTTGTAACTAATCATAATGAAATCACACAAATATTGTCAATGTGCAAGGATCTTGCCAATGATCAAATAAATGTTCATATTTTTTATAATCCTTTCCAAGATACAAAACTTAATTACAATATAAACCAATTTGAAAAAAAAACCTCGAAATATTAATTTGAATAAAAAATCCAAATTTCAATTAATGTTTTTCAATATACAATATTTAAAGCCTCCCCACACCTATGGCTTTAAAAAAAATCATTATCCCCACTAGCTCCAAGGTTTTTGGGAACATGGTATCACATTTGTATTTATTTATGATAACTTTTTCACTTTTTGTAGAATGAATTTGGCCTCAAGTCCCTTAGAGGTAATTATTGCCACTATTAATATATGAAATTGTGGTGGTGTTTACATTTGTCATTGACATTTTCCTCCCCACCTTCCTTCTTATGAAACATTTTGTGTGAACCAATCCTTTCACATCATCTAGTCACATGCAACATCGGTGGTCATTTTTTTCTTTTGGTCTTGTTTCTTTGGACTTTTTGGTCATTTATTTTCCTTCTAATCTTGTTTATTGAGGCCATTTCTTGTAAATATAGTCTCAAGATAAGATTTATCATAGTTTGCTCATGGTTCTAATTTGTTGTTATAATTTCTTGAAAGCTTGTTGTGAGTAATGGATGATGTAAAATTTTATTTGTTCATGGGTACTTTTATTTTGCTCATGTAAACACTTTGGCATTTGACATAGGTGATCATGATTTTCATACTTTGGATTTTATCGGTTCGAGTTTGTTGCCTTTTTTTATCATTAGATATTAAGACCATGTTAACTTTATAGCTTTGCATGATTGTTGCATTTCATGTAACATGTTCCTACTTGCTAAAGATTTGGCACATTGGGTAAAACCAAAAAGTACTACTTGGTATTCACATTTTCTCCTTGTTGAATATGATGACAATAGATGGAGAGAAATGTTTAGAATGTTGAAAAATGCATTGTTTAACATTGTTAGAAAGTTATGTCCTCACCATTTGAAAAAAAACAGAAAGTATTGACCAGTAATACCAACAAAGGTTTGTGCATTGTAAAGCTCACACATGGTGCAAACATGTTTGTTTGTTTGGAATTGTTTACAATTGGGAAAAATACTATTACATTATTACTTCAAAGGATTGTCAAAGTTGTCAACAATGTTTTTAGAAGCCTCATAAGGTGACCAAAAAGGAGAGAAATGGAGGTGGTAATGACTGAATTCAAACAATGGTTGCTTTCAATGCAAGGGACAATAAATGGAACCCATGTGCACATATCTAAACCAAAAATATCATTTGCTAAATACTATAATTATTAAAACAAGTAGGTAATCAATCATGGCCCAAGTAGTTATGAAAAGTAGGAAAAAATTCATGGATGTTTACATTGGACTCCTTGGATTTGTTAATGATAGTTGTGTTTTGTGAAAATTTTGTTTATATAGGCAAGCACAATATGGATCATTTTTAAACATTCAAAATGGTTCACAAAATGGGTTCTTCCTAGATATCCTTTGTTCAATTGATTGATGGTCCCATATAGACATAAAATTGAACAATTTGTTTTGGAAAAAAATTACAATGGGTGACATAAGAAAAAAACAATTATTGTTGAAAATTCATTTGGTATCTTGAAAAAAAATTCCAAAAACTTATTCACAAAACATAACTTCATGTGGCATTTTTGCCTAACATGTTTTTACATTGTTGTATATTGGATAATCTGGTATTTGGTCAAGGAGAACTGGATTTTGTCAATTTGATGCATCAACTAGAACTACAAGCTACCACATAAAAGATTCAAAATAAACACAATGTAAGGATGAGTTCACATCCACAACCAAATCAATAAAGTGTGTGAAGTTGGAATTGAGGGAAGGGAATAGTTTGGTGTTGAACAATGAAAGATCCTTGAAACATATTTTGGCACCATACAAAATTAATTTCAAGGTATGTGCTCTATAACATACAATTTTGATATTTGAAATTTCATTATATGATCTAAAGATGTAAATCTTTAAAGTTAGATAAGATGACATCAGATGATTCCCAAGATCCTTGTAAGCTATAATATCATTTGGGTTGACATGTTTAACTCCATTATACCTTCAAACCACATTATAATTGAACACAATTATCATGACATTAGTAAGTCCCACAATGGCTTCACCATGTCCTTGTTGATTTTATTATTATTTTTTGTTTTGGATCTTAAAATATTCTAATTGTTTAGAAATATTTTTTTCCTAGCTTTTGCTCCATTGTTATTCAATCTCAGATTAGTAGTTCGAATCTAGTTTATGGTTGCAACCAAATTTTTTAACCTTTTGTTCTATTGCATCGATACGATTTTTTAAATTAACATTGATTTTTCAATGGACATACATCTCATGACTTAGTAATGAAAATTGTGCAAAAAAAAATCATTCATAATTTGTACGTTTCACACATTAATATCATGCATTGAAAACACATTTGACACATGAATTTATAAGATGTGAAATTCATGTGACATTCATTCATAAGTTTGTACTTCATCCATCAACACATTTATCTTTGTGTTAAATGTGTTTTCAATGCATGATATTCATGTGTTAAATATACAAACCAATGAATGAATGAACTTTACATGATTTTCATTATTAATTCATCATATGTTAAAATTGTGTCGTATGTGTTCATCATTAGTCTAAAATTTTGAAATGATACTTCAATTAGTTCATGTTAACCTTGGTTTATGTGTCTTTGGAACATGAAACATTGTAGTTGGAAGCATTGGAATTTCAATGTTGAACACTAGTATATTTGCAACATTAGGCATTTGAAGCATCCCATTGTTTGGCATTGGAGGATTTGTAAAGTTAGACATTTCAGGCATCCCACTCTTCAACCCTTGATGATGTCAATTCAATGTAGGCACCTTATAAACACTTGAACCAACATGAAGGCTTACATTTTGAAGCATCAAAGGACTTGGATTCTGTTGTGGTGTAGTTATTGATGGCATTGGTGGCATACCAATATATTCATCATAACCTAGAGGCATTTCAAACCAAATGCAATCATCAATATTAATGGGTTGAGATTTCTCCAATGGTTCACTATAGTCGTTTGTACAAATCAGTGATTTATACACCCCATCATTTGTTGCCATCAACTCTTGCACGAGAGTGGGACAAAAAGTTGGCTGTGAACTCAAGAAGGACTCAATTATCACATAGATTTCCTTAATGTGTTGTTTAGGCAAATCTAAATAACTCATGTTTTGTGTTGAAAGCACCCAATAATCTTCATTCATGCTAGTCATGTCTGTGTAGTCTTTGATCCAATATGAATCACCCATTATAATGTCCATTAAATTTTACAAGTATGACCATTTTTGTAATGATGGGAAAATTTAACATCCATCATTGCCCTAGATATCTTCCATTTTGCCATTGTTATCTCAAATCTACAACATTTAGTGTCTTCAAATGCTTTCATGTTTTGTATTTCACCAAAGCGATGATTTTTGCATATTCCTCTTTGTGAGGATGATTTATTTAATGCTTTTTTTTTTCCTTTCCCTTTTAAATCATGTTTAATATCTAGGGTTGTATCGCTGATTTTTTGAACCTCTTTAAATGCATGAAATGAAAGTGAAATTATTTTAATCATGAACATAGAATTGATTCAATTCATTAAAAAAACATTTGTAGTTGAATGTGCAGGAAAATAGGTTTCAAAAAATTGTACCTACAAATGCATTTTGTTGGGTGACACTTTCATTGTTACACTCCACGATATTTGTAAAAATTTCTTCCAAAAATACCCTAGATTGCTAAAAAAAAAAGTGTTGCACAAAGAAATCATAATATCAAATCGGAAGAAAGAGTGCATAGAATAGAATGCTAAGAAAGAAATGTTGCATGGAGAAACATCAATGTCACATGCAAAAAAAGTAAATGTAAAAAACACATATCATTGACTTAAATGTCCATTTTTGGGGCTTGTACCTACTTTTAGCCCATTTTTGCTTGAAATCTACCAATTTGAAGATATATATAATCTTTTACCTATCTTTAACTTATTTTTAAGTTGCCTTTGATTGCCACATCAATAGCCACATAGGATTTGGTCAACCTATTATTTTAGGTGTGAACACCACTTTATAAGTTGAAGAAGAGATATCCATGATTTATCTTTAGATATGGAGTGGGTTCTATTTGAATATCAACACCATCCGAGAAAACAAACACCAAAATATTACCAATTACATTCAAAAGTCATAATTTACATACATGACTCCTTTGCAACACACTTGTGTGTGACGAACCCTAAATGCTAAAAATCCAGATTTGTATTGCTTGGGTCCCCCAGAGGGGAGGGGTGAGCCAGCCTAGGAAGTAGTGCAAGACCAAGGCGACACGCGCGGGGCCAGGCAGCAAGCTACCGGACGGCCCCGCCCCCGAGAAAAATTAGATTAATATCATGAGGCTCGATGAGCCTCGTATCAGATATTAAACTGATAAGAACAGATACTACACTTGATCTTAGCCAAAAGGCCGAGAAAGGTATGCTTCTTCAGCCTGCCCCCGGGGGTTTATATACTCCGCGAACGCCACTCTTTCGGCAACCAATATGGGATTAAAACACAGCTGCTTGCATCATACTTGCTTGCCCCTCTTTGCTCTTCGTTTGTTTTTGTTTCTGCTTTCCACTTCGTACCTCGATTCTCCAAAAAAAACATTTGTGTGTATGATCGCTGTGCACACGCGCCAGTAAGGGCCCGACATTACCAATTTTTTTTGAGGCTTTACTAAAAAGCAGGAATTATTGATCTTGTTACAATGCAACTTGATTGATAGGCTCCATTGTCGCTCCCCCCCTTGTAGTTCAGTAGCCCATCGAGTTGGAGCTGCTCAGAAAAGACCTTGGTGTTGCCTGTTCAAGATCATTATACTTGGCAACAACAACCAGCATCTGCTGATGACGAAGTGAAATATTCCATTTTGTGGGTACTTCCCGATCACAATCCTCACAGATCCTCATTAGTACAAGTCCAAGACCAAGTCAGCATTGAAAGAAATCAGAACATACAGTGCATCCAGATTTGGGTTCTGCAAAAGCCCTTGTTCGCTGGAACAGAGATCATCTTGGTTGGAAATCTCATGACAGTAATCTCAGCCTTCACACTTAATGTTTGTGCCTTTGAAGTGAAAACAGATTGTCGACTTCAACTGTGGCACGAATGACTTTTTCTGTTTTGATGCACAAGGCTCTTACAAGCAAGCACCCGGGAAGTGCAATTGCGCAAGTACAGGATTGATGACATCCTTAACCCAAAAGAAAGTTTTCACGAGCCATATATATCTTCCTTCAAATGTTTCCTTTGTACTTTTTTGTGTTTTTGAACACAAATTGGGGCCTACAGACTACAGAGGTGTTTTTGTCATGTATCAATGAAATCTGTTGTGGTGTGTATATTCTGAAACAGAGAACACCTTCAATTTTGAAAAATGGGACTGTGTTCAGCATGAGTCGCAATGAGCTCCCGAAAGATGAGACATTGCTGAGTACAACTGAAATTCATGCTTTCACTTTCAACTCTCTTCATCAACAATTCCTTATCAGTTTGCTCCTTTTCTTGGTTCTTAATTTCCCACTAGATTTTGTGGTTCCATTGGATGTGAAGGTTATTTTGTTGAATCCCCTGTTTGGAGTGAATGCGAGTCTTTCAGACCAATTTATCAGTCGTGCACTGATTTTTAGGCCTAGACTTGTGGTACTTAATTATCACCTCACCACAAACAAAGACATATGCCTTACAAACCCATCTACTCTCACCTGACTGCAGAGTTTCAGAAGTAGTCAGTTGAAGCATAGAGTTGCTGCAACGCTCTTACACATGAGCTCTATAATGATGTATTTGTGGTTGGGTCTATCAGGTTGAAGCACGGGGGGTACACCCTGATTTGGGAGGATGACAGACTGTCCAGAGATCGCATAAGTCTCATTCTTGTGACTTCTTTTCCTTTGTACCAAATGGTGAGCTTTTGTATTGTATTGAAATCCCTTCATAGTTTTGGTCCCAGTCAACAATGGTGATTTTCTAAACCCTAAACCCTTGCTATCTGCATGCAGGCATTTTACCTGGCAGGATCTGTGGACAAATTGGAGTGTCCATTGGATCAATGGAATGAGGTGACCCCTTGGTTCTACTTGTGGCGTCTGAATAAATGAGCTCACAAGTATAAGTAGTTGGCAGCTATGCATGGGCACCATATGATAGCCTCAAGATGCACATGCAGGCAAACAACATGTGATACCACCCAGGGATGCAAGATTAGGCCGGCAAGCTCAATATTTGCCAGTCACTGTAAATCCAGAATCTAGGTCATTTAGATGGCAGCCTCCACATTCCCAACCATCACCAAGTTCATTGGCTTGGCCTGCACCCCATTTCACCAGCCCACAATGGGTGAAGGTGAGACAGGTCGGTGGTTAGATTCTTAGGTTCCCTAGAAGCAGTATTCTGTAGATCCATTGCTAGATATTAGTGGTCTTTTCAAGAGGCACATATTTCCAAACTTTACCAATTTTTCCTTCTGTGAGGATTGTGAGTCACTTTCCCTGAGCTCATGTCCATCCTTAAAACATGTCTTTGGAATATAAATACTGTTGTTTTGCAGATTAATTTGAGAATCATTTGGTTTGTGAGCATCGGTTTGTTGGGAGGATTTGAAATGGGCACTTTTTGTGTATGGGCTTATGTTGAAATCTGCTGCAGAGTTGTATTGTACCCTCTTTTCCTTCTTCTCTTTGGTCTCTCAAATTCATGTTTGTGGCACATTCTTTGAGTTTCTGTCCATCAGCTTCTCTTGGAGCTATGCTCTGGATTCTATGCAGATGTTTAAAGTGCACTTGTCCCAAATCAGGGTGGTATACGTTAAATTCTGAGCATGTTTTTCTGGTTTTACCACAAGGATTCTCAGGTATTGTGACTACTGCCATCTGCTGGAACTGTTGACTAAGCAGCAAAAATAGGGTTATGGAGAAGGAACAGTGTTGTGCCCCATTGGTAGGATGGATCATATTTCTGAGACCTTTTCTTTCCCATTCACATAGCTCTGAAAGGTTATGACACACTTCAAAAGGCAGCTCGAGGCAAGCAGGGGTCATCTCGGTACCTTGGATTATCATTTATTCCTCATTTTTTCATGAGTACGCATTGTCATCAACTGTTGGTTTTGTTCTTTAAGCCTGGTGGTTAATGTACTGTCACTGTAATGGGTGTCTAGAGTCTAGCCCAGTGCAGTTCATGTGCAGTGTCTTTGTGGCATTGTGGAGAGGTAGTGTTAAGTACCATGACCCTTGTAGATGGGCCAAGCAGTTGTCCTCCTGATTCATCAGGGTTCTGTCACTGCATATGTCTGCAGTTATCCAATATGTGATCTGTTCCAAACAACAGGGAACTGGAAACGGTCCTCTGTTAACATTACCTAGATCCAATAGAATGCCTCACCAACTCTGGACTGAGTTCTGTGCAGGTTTTCATTGCAAATATACTTATGATTGCTTTTCTAATACTTGAGAAAATGGTTGCTTTTGCAGTGATAATATGCACAAGCACCCTGGTTGGGTTGGTAAGTTCCTGTCTTCATTCCATTACTTGGGCAACCCTCTTTCCTGATCACCTGACTCACCACAAGTACTTCTGTTTGAACCAAGAGAAAGTGGGATCTTTGTTATAGAACCAGCTGTGAGAGTTTCTAAGCTGGAATTGAGACTGATGGATTAGGATGGCAGGACAGGCTTTCTTCACTAAACTGTTCTTGAAAGCTTGGGTTGTATCTTGTTGAACAGAACAGAATCTAAGGTCATCTTCTTGTTCTACAAAAGTAAGTTCAACCTAGCCCCTCTGGCATCTCTTTCAGTACACCTCAATCACAATATCTGGGCTTGTTCCAAGACTAACATCACTAGACTCTGCATTAGCCTGCATTGTATTGTTTTACCTGGAAGTGATGGTGCCCATGGATGATCTTCACTGACTGAATCCTGAGAAGAGAAGGTTTAGTAGAGCAGCTATGCAAGGAGTTACGTACATCATTCGAGTTGGTTCTGATAAATTGTTGGGATGTTCTATCAATTATGTACAGGCTAAACCATCATGGGGAAGACCCAGTTCTAACATTCTTACCCTTTACTAGCATCCCCTGAAGGCAGTTGTGTCAACAACGAATGCAATCATGTTCAAGAAGGTGGGTCAAAATCAATATTTTTTGTTATTTGCAGCTAGTCCTAATGTAAAGCTGTACTGCAGTAGATTGCTCTTGTGCAAGTCCATCAGGAAGACACAAATGTATTTGTCCCCTCTGACACTCTCTAAAGGTTCATGTGCAGGGGGCTTTTGAGCTTGATTGCACAGTCTGTCCAATTGCAATCACAGACAACAGATTTTTGTAGATTTTTTTGGAACAGCAACAAGTATGTGCTTCTGCATTTTGTTCTTTGCTTGCCTTTCCTTTGAAATGTGCAATGTAATTCTTTGAGTAAAAGGTGTGGCATATGTTGAGTGCCACAGGCAATCATTCACCATGCATTTGATGTGCTTGATGACATCATGGGCAGTTGTTTGTGATGTATGCTACCTTGAGCCTTAGACTCTGCAAGCCTGGTAAGACACTGATTCCCACATTCATGTCATTCTCCCCTGGCAGTCAAAACCTAAACCACCTCCCTTACCCCCTTTGATGCTGTTGCAATACACCAATGAGACTGCTATTTATCTTTCTCTCATCTTAATTCCTCACAAATCATTTGTTCAACCAGCAAATGATACCCTCTGCAATATTCTTTGGCAAAACAACAGCCAGGTAAGGAGCAATTCACACCTCGTCAGTGGTGTGTTCACAGAAGTAAGAGTTCTCAAAACTTTGGAACATGGATTTACCCAGCCTGCTGAAGCAGAGAATTGACATGTGTTGATTGACTTCTTAGTTCAGGAGTTTAGGCTGCTGACTGGGCAGTTGAAGCATTGGTACTGTTTTGTAAGGATGTGCATGGAAAAGCTGCAGTCTTCTTACAGTTTATTCTTGCACATTGAGTTGCTCCATCCAACTCCAGAGATATATCACAAGTATTATAGTTGGATCAAATGGTTCCTTTGCAGACAAGGCAGATGAGGAGCTAGTGCAGATATTCTGACCTGAGCGGCTTCATCAAGTTCTCCCCAACTCCTGACATTTTTCTTTTGCAGGATGCATATGGAAGGATTGCTTAAAAGTTGTAACAGATGGTGGCATCGCTTATGGCCAAGAGTTTCTAGATACAAACCTTTGTTTGCCTTTCAACTGTATTTGACTGAATTATGTTATAAAGCGATGGTCAAGAATTTTGAATTTTGAATGACAATCCTGAAACTACAAAAAAAGCATAAATTATACTATGAAGAGGCTTGAATTATGATTGTCTGGATTGTGTTGTTTATGTATTGTCTACTGTAGGAAACAAGGGCAAATCTGTCCCGTTTAAATAGCTATGTTTGCCATTAAGATGTCCTTTGATTTGAAGGTTCATATCATTGACTCAGGATGATGTCTGCCATTTGATGTTGGATAGGAGAGTGTTTTACCTGAGTTTTAGTGATCAGTACCTAAATGCCATATGATAGACAAAATTTGGAAGTTGAATGAGTTTTTGTTTGTAGACATCTATACCAACTGAGGCAGTTGGGACCAATTCGTGTTCTATGGTGGCAGAATGTTGCCAGATTTCTCCCATGAAATGTGTCGAACAACTATTATGCTTCAAATTTGGCAGTGTTTTTGAGGCAAAGATTGTCTGAACTGTGAACACTGAATTTTGATTATTGCAGGATTTGCAGAGGAGTTAGCAGCAATCCCTGTTTTGATGGTGGTGGAAAATGGGTGTGGACAGCCCATGTATTGATTTGGACAAGATGCTGACCTTATAGTGTTGGAAGGAATGGGTCAATTGCTCTGCAGGAACTTCAATACTCATATTGAAGCTTGTTGTGGTGAAAGCACCCTAAATCCTTAACGCTAGCCCAGCAATTCTTGGATGGGTCCGTTTACCATTGTGTTTGTAAGTATGGACCAGCAAACATTAGATCTGGAGCTCGGGAAAGTGAGTTTGCATGATAAAATGGCGGCGTAGCACGAGATTGGATGCAGAGATGATGAGCACTCCACAATAGCACTTTAAAGTTGAAATAGGTACTATTGCAGTTGCTGGAACTAGGGTTTTTCAGCCTCCTATGCTGGAGCAAATTTTCAGCTGAGTCTGGATTTTAGGTGGAGTAGGTAAGTGAATGCTTTGGGTTTGCAGATTGGGGAAATCTGCAGGCCACATGTAGCCGGGGCCACACAAAAAGAATGAATCCTAGGGGGTGGTTCTGAACAATTGGCAGGTGGTAGATGTTGAAGCTGGGTTTGTTTAGGTGAGAAAATTCTGAAACCTATTGCTGCCATTGACCCACTAGATCCAATCATGTAAACTGTGCATATAAGTGCAAGGGAAACATTTTTTAAGAAATCCACAAAGTAAAACAAATGGGCGCTTCAGAAATGAACTAAAATCGTAGATCTAACGAGAGAGAAGAAAAACGAGGGAGCTCCGAGAAAGAAACGACCTCCAAAGTAGCAAAACATAACGGAAGTTGGAGGGTTTCACAAGGTAATCAATCTGAGCTCACGAGTGGCTACCCAGTGGAAGCACGGTTTGACAAAAAAACGTTGGAAGACATTGTGTAGTGCGACACCCACCGCAATTGTCGTAAGGCAAGGAATGATCATTGTGCAACAGGCAGTTGCCCAAGTAAGAGACCGAAAAGAGAAGGATTATGCTGAAGGAGAAATCGTTGCATGTATTCACCAACCCGAAAATCCAAACCATGAAAACCACGATTTTGTGGCGTGAATTTTAGGCTGACAGGGTGCTTGAAAGTGCCAAAGGAGTTGTTGATGAAATCTTGTGCGAAACTGATCCAGAAAAAGCTGAGACGAAGGATCTCCCAAAGAAGGGCAAGAAGGAGAGGAGGTTGCAGTATATAACCCATAAGCTTTGCAGAAATCATTATCCGGTCTATATAAACGGAAAGCGTCGCCTCACCTTTGTCTCTTCGGAGACATCTGATAAAATTGGAACGATACAGAGAAGATTAGCATGGCCCCTGCGCAAGGATGACACGCACAAATCGAGAAATGGTCCAAATTTTTTGCCTCTTTTCATCCCTACACAATTCATGTTTCTACACTCAAAGTTTTTTTTTTTTCCTAGAAGGAGCCATTTGATTGGCCCATTACCAATATTTTTGGAACATGGTGCACTCCCCCCAATATAGAAGCCTAAATATGCTTCCTTCCCCGAAAATAGAAACATCCCTTTGTCTCCCCCCCCCCTTCCCCTTTACAACTTGTATACATGGAAGGTGGAACAATGGCCAAGCAATATGCGAATTCAAAAACAAACAATCTTTAGTGCATTCCATGCGACATTCTTGCCCACTATTACAAACAAACCGTGATTTGTTTACTCGACAAAAAATGCTATAACATGGAAGGAGTCATTGCTAGACAAAGGATGTGATTTACTACTACAACATCCGGGAGAGGAGGCAACAAGTAACCAAGAAACTAAATTGGGAGTCTTTTTGGTTATGGTGCAATGCAATTTGGGTAGTAGTTTGGGCTCCAATTTTGGGTGGAGGGATTGAAGGAGGATGGTTGAAGGAATGGGCTAACCATATGCCAACCAAGGTTTGAACAAGTTGGGCCACCTTAATACACATCAAGCGGTGATTGACCACATTGGCAACAAGAAAATTTGCCACAAGTTAAGCCTTTCACTATAACAACAACAAAAAAAATTCATCCTTTTGAGAGGTGTCTACTAACACCATGTTCCTTTCAAAATTCGAAGATGTAAGTCCCAAGGTGGGAGGGGGTGAGGGGACATGTCCAAAATAAGGCCCTTAAAAGGGGGCTCTATTAGAGACCGGTCCCACGTTATCATGAACCTTAACGTAGGTAGATCATGATCTAGTTTTTCAAATTTTAATCACCAATTTATCTACAACAAAAACAACATCACTTCAATAATCCCCCCTACTAATTTTGGGCACTACAATTAAAGAAGAAAGGTTCATGAAATGTTTAGCAACTACTTTGGAGGTATGTTTAGTGACTAATTTGGAGGATTTTTAATGATTACTTTGGAGGTAGGTATGTTTAGTGACTAAGTTTTGAGGTAAATTTAGTGACTAATTTGGAGGATGTTTAATGACTACTTTGGAGGTAGGTATGTTTAGTGACTAAATTTGGAGGTATATTTAGTGACTAATTTGGAGGATGTTTAATGACTACTTTGGAGGTAGGTATGTTTAGTGATTATTTTGGAAAATGTGTAGTCACTACTTTTTTTTTGGGAGGGGTATAGTTGTAAAAACAAGATAATGGAGGATTAGTTTTATGAAATCCGGAAGTTCCACAAAATGGAAAACCTTATTCTTGCCTCATGAATAGTGTTTTTTCTTTCAATTTTCTAATGTTTCCTCATTTGTGAGCATCCCCAAGAGGGATTTATTATTAAATGGCAACATGTTTCTATGACCTATCCAAAAAGTTAAAATGTGAGTACAAAAAATGCTCCCCCTCTCAAATCCAAGTAGAAATGTGTGAAAAATTTTGAATTAAAAAAAAAATTGGTGATTTTTTTCCCAAAAGAGCAATGAGAGATGCAACAAACTATTCATTTTAATTTTAATTTTGGAATTTTTTCGAAATTTGACAGTAAAAAAATATGGTTGAGTGGGACAACGACCCACTTGTTATTTATTTTATTCTAAAAAACGAGTTTGACAATAAAAAAATGATAATTTATGAAATTTTTGGCTTGATATTATGTCAATTAAAAGTTCCTCTTGATGGGGAACTCTTCACTTTATTAGCTAACTAGTTCAGTTTTTTTTTTTTTCCTTTGAAAAGTATTTTGAACCTTTTTTTAAAGACAATTTTGGCATACAGAATTACATAGAATTCCATTTTTGAAATTTTTCGCATATGGTTTATTCAATACTTTTTTGGTTAATATTGGGATATGGGGAGCTTATAGAGTTCTATATGGGACATGTGGAAAACCTTAGGCAACCTAAGGAAATAGTGGATCTTTGAAAGATGCCAAGCTTGGCATCTTCACATTTCAATAGATGTGAAGTATGTGCATTTGGCAAATTTTTTTTTTTGACACAACCACTTTACAAATTCATTGACTTTACAAAATTACTAACAAAATAATATCGATCAACTTCATAAAAAGAAAATTGTTGACTTCAAAAATATTTTTTTCAACAAAAAATTCCAATTTAATTTTGTGTAACATGAAAACTAAATTTTGAATAAATATTTTGCGGAAAGGTCATTGAAAAAAAATGTGATGTTGTACTTCATAAGGTTTGCATGCTCCTTCAACGTTGTTTTTGTCACAACCACTTAACACATTTGTCAAATTTACATAATTGTTGAAAATGAAACATTTTTCAACTTCACATAAATAATTTGTTGAATTTTGAAAATATATTTCCCAAAATAAAATTTGAAATAAAATTTGTGTAACAAGAAAACCAAATTTTGAAGGATTTTTTAAAAAAAAGGCCATCTAGAAAAAGTGTCATCATACTTCATAGGATTTGCATGTTCATCCAATTTTTTTTTTGAAACAACCACCTATTAAAATCTATAAGACTAAAGTTGTAGATTTAATAGATCCAATTTACTTATACTAGTTCTTTGGCAACTTTGTCACTATATATATATATATATTTGAAGTCTTCAAAAACAAATTCCAAAAAATAAAATTATGTGATGTAAGCCCTTTAATATTTAGAATTTATTTTTTTCAAAATTAGTCAACAAAGATATGTCCAAGTTGTTAATGCTCAAGGTACCTTTGATTACTTTCAAGAAAAACCTTTTTTCATGTAAAGGAATCAATAATATTACATAAAAATATTACCATTGTGCACTGAATAATCCTCATGTAAGGGCCCTATTTTCTAGGGGTCTTGATGTGCGCCTTGTGTGGTATGTGGGGAAAAGGGACTAGGACATGGGTTAGGGGGATTTGAAATTCATTGGAAACTTTTGGTGTATGTAGAACTTTCATTTGGAAAGTGGAGGAGAGGAATGGAAAAAGAAACATGTACTTTGTGTGTGATTTTAACGGAAGATGGTTGAAGGACTTGAGTTTTTTTTTATGTTGCATTGATGTTCTATTAAGTGTGGAAGGTAAAATTGTTTATGTGATAAAAGTAGGATGTTTCCCTAAACTAATATTTATGCATTTCTTCTAGGATATAAAGTAAGGGGGCTAACCACTAAATAATTTTTGGAGCCAAACTATTGGTTGCCACATGAGGGTAACAACTAATCCGTGGTGGTCGAAATCGAGGGTAACATACTAGCAAGTTATTTTGTAGGTTGGAATGCATTGTGGTAGGCAATAGGCATGAGCTACAAAGGCATGACAATTGGTTGCAAACGATAGAGTGCAAAAGAGGGATTTCGAAGGTTGAAACTAGTAAATAGAACCACTAAAGAACATGTAGGCATGGGGAAAGGAGGGATAGTAGTGTTAGAAAGGTCTACAAACCCCTTAGGCAGTATTAAGGGATGTTGAAGGTACTATAGACCCACGGAGAATAACTATTATCAAGTTTTCTCTTTTTCTCATCTTGTCCTCTTTATGTTCCACCCTCTATTCCCTAGATTAGAAAATTGATATGAATGTAGGTTTGGTCTTAGACAACAAACCCTTGCCTTTTGCATTTCCATTTATATGACATCTTACTTATAAATTTGAATAGTTGTAGTAAAGTAGGGTAATGAGGGTAGTCTTTTGTTTGTGGAATAATAAGGTGTTAGCCTTACCCCCTGGTGCTACCCCCTAGAGGATGATAATGATTGGGGACTACAAATTTCACCCCTTTGGAAAAATCTAACTTGGTTGAAATTTTGGAGTAGAAGGAATTTAAGGTTTTATGAAATGTTAAGATATGTTGGATGTCCATGTGGTTTTTGCCCAAAAATCTTGATATAATGCAAGTCAAAGGTTATGCACATGTTTGATGAGCCAAATAACCAACACCACAACGAAAACTTGAATGTTTTGTGTGATGTTGAAATTTTTTGGGTTTGAATTTTATCCAACCTTTGGTTGAATGCATGTAGTGCAAGTTTTTTAAGCTTGTAATGTTTGATTCATTTGTAAATTCATTGATGGAATCAAGGCATGTGAAGAGGATATGTATAAAATTTGTGTTGATCAAATTACAAAATATGGGCATGTTCTATGGAATATTTCAAACCTTTCTTGTTATTGTGGATCATTTCTATGATCTTCTACACAAGGATGAACTTAACTTTGGTGTGGAGTGTTTGGGATTTTATTTTTCTCCCTCTTGGGCTCTTGTTGATTTAAGTTTTATTATTTCATTAATTACCACATAATTCCCACTTAACATTGGTTTTAAAAAAAAAAATCCATTTTAATAGTATTATATGGACTATTTAGAATGTTTCATTTGCCCAAATTGAACCACCCTAACTTGCAACCACCTAGTAAATTTTCATCCCATCCTTGCTTGAAAAGGCATTGTTTGTGCAACATTTGTTTGTTTTTCAAGCTTATGATTCCTACCAATTGCCTTCTAGCCATGAAGGTTCCTTTGAAATTATATTTTTCTTGCACTAAAATTTGGTGCAACTTGGCCTTAATCAACTTCTTTCCCATTAGTTATATGAAAGGCTAAAACTTACTAAATTGTCATAGGCCATGGCTATGGGCAATATAGAAGATGAGAGATGTTTTTAAATTATCAATTTCATGAAAAGTAAGTTTAGGAAAAGGTTGATAGCCCATTTGGATTTGGTTGTCAAGATGTTTGTTTAAATTTTTTTCCTTTGAACACATTCCTGTTTGGTGCAAAAATATGTAAACTTGGAATGTTACAAAATCATGACATGGGACAAAAGCTTAGTTTGAGTAGTAACAAATTAAAAAACCTTAACCCCTTTTCTTCATGCATTTTGTGTTGTTCATGTGTTTTCATGAACAATGTAATTTTAATTGTTTGATTCATTTCAATCAAATTTGCTATGTTATGTTGATTGATATGAAGTCCTTGCATGTATGCCATTTCAATTTTTGCGAATTGAACTTCGCTTGCACTTTTCTCATTAATGAAGGTAGGCACGAGGGCTCAAAATGAATTAAAAGTTTCAGAATGCCACGTGGCATCATTTCAAACACCTTCAAAATAAAGATTTTATTTTTATACAAGCAATCTCTTTTTGTAATGGGTATGGTATTCAAAATTGAAATTCAATTTGTTTAAGAGATTTTACATGTGCCATTTAACTAGTTGTTGTATATTAATTTTTGCATCTTGTCACCAAATTTTTCTCAATAATTGAATTGTAAATTTTGACCAACTTTTTGTACATGGAGTTTAATTTGGTTCCCATTTTTCCTACCCTGAATTCCATTTGATTATTTTTTAGTTTACATTTTGTTAAGGCATGGGTGAAAACTAGCTATGAAAGACAAATTTAGAATAATTTAGTAAATTAAGAGGCAACCCCAAAAGATTTGGTGGTGGTTGCCAATTGGACATACTTCAGTTGCCTAAAAGGGTCATTTGTGCCACATAACACATGTGAAAAGAAAAAGCACAAAGATCCAAGTTGTGGACACATTCAATGTTTTTCCAAACATCGGTTCCTCCTATACTTATTCACAAACATAATATATGGTACCTAGGTACCTAGGACCTTTGTGTACCTAAATGTAATATTCCTCCTCTTTTTTAAGATGGATATTCACAAATAGAAGGTTTCATCCAAATACATTATGAATTTTTTAGAGTGATTTTCAATATGATAATTATCCTTTTAGGAGAGATTTCACACCCAAAGTTTCATAGGGTCAATTGCTTTTTTAGATGCATGCCACTACAACATATAACATCCTTGAGGTTTATAAAATAGTTTGCAAAGTTTCTAATGATGTGAAAAAATCTTGCCTAATTGAAAATTTACATTAAATCATGAGCTTTGGTGGGATTGGGCTTATGCCACTTGACATTCAACTGGATCCTCCCAATGTTCATTGCCAAAACTACGCATCATTCATTTCTATCATGCCTTTGAAGTTTTACCCTTGTACAAGTCTAATGAAGCTTCCAAAGTGCATAATTGAATTATGCAATTTTTATTCACCACTTTTATCTACAAATGTTAATAATCACAATTGATTTAATTACCAATTCACCAATTTATCACAAATGTTAATAGTCCCCCCTACTAATTGTAGACATTATAACTGAAAACAAAAAACAAAGGCTCATGAAATATTTAATGACTATTTTGGAGGTGTTTCATTATAAAATGAAGTAAAAAATGGAGGATTAGTTTTACAAAATCTATGGGTTCCACCAAATGGAAATCCTTGTTATTGTTTCTTATTCAATTTTGATATAATTAGTTTAATGTTAAAAATTAGACCTAATATCTTTTGCAAAGCTCTGCTTGTCTTCTTGTTGGTTGTTTGTCCTTTATCTATAATTTAAGTCTAATTTTTTTTGTTTGTTAAACAAGTGTGGGTGAGTATTAGTTATTTTTCACTTGTGTAGTATGCAAATTGTCAATATTTAAGGTCAATAATTAAGGCACATAATTAATTTGTAGTTAATCTAGAGATTAATTCTAAATTTCTAGGTGTCTAAAGTCAAGCACTACATTAACTTTTAGTTATCTAAAGTTAGAAATTAAGGCACAATAATTTAATGTTTAGCTAGTCTAAAATTTAGGCCATTAATCTAATTTTCTAACCCATTTCATATTTCCTGGAGGGACTTCTAAGGTTAATAATAATTTCATGTTGTAGTAAGAGTTTGTTTGGAGGCGAGGGGAAGGGGAAAGGGTGAAGGGAATGGATGGAAGTATGGATGAGAAGAAAGGGGTGGTCACTCACGAGCTCTACATGACAATGTTAGGTTAGAGAATACTTGACTTGATGGATGAGATGAGAAGGGTGGTCACTTGCTAGTCTATGTGACAATTTTGGGTTTGAGAATACTTGACTTGATGGATGTATAGATGAGATGGGTGGTCACTTGCTAGCTCTAGATGATGATTTAGAGCTTGAGAATACTCAACTTGATGGATGTATGGATGAGATGAGAAGGTTGGTCACTCGTTAACTCTACATGACAATTTCAAGTTTGAGAATACTTGACTTGATGGATGTATGGATGAGAAGAGAGGGGTTGTCAATTGCTAGCTCTACATCGCAATTTTGAGTTTGAAAATACTTGGCTTGATGGATGTATGGATGAGATGAGAGGGGTGGTCACTTGCTAGCTCTACATGATGATTTAGGTTTTGAGAATACTCAACTTGATGGATGTATGGATGAGATGAAAAGGTTGGTTCTTTGCTAGCTCTACATGATGATTTGGGGTTTGAAAATACTCAACTTGATGGATGTATGGATGAGATGAGAAGGGTGGTCACTTGTTAACTCTACATTAGGATTTAAGGTTTGAGATTGCTCAACTTGATGGATGTATGGATGAGATGAGAAGGGTGGTCACCCATTAACTCTACATTAGGATTTAAGGTTTGAGATTGCTCAACTTGATGGATGTATGGATGAGATGACAAGGGTGGTCACCCATTAACTCTACATTAGGATTTAAGGTTTGAGATTGCTCAACTTGATGGATGTATGGATGAGATGACAAGGGTGGTCACTCGTTAACTCTACATTAGGATTTAAGGTTTGGGATTGCTCAACTTGATGGATGTATGGATGAGATGCGAAGGGTGGTCACTCACTAGCTCTACATGATGATTTCGAGTTTGAAAATGGTCGACTTGATGGATGTATGGATGAGATGAGATGAGAGGGGTGGTCGCTTACTAGCTCTACATGACGATCTCGGGTTTGAGAATACTTGACTTGATTTCCTTGTGGGGGAGAACAACACCACCATTGCTAAAAACCTCATCACGAACATGCACATCCTCACCAAGAACCGTCATGTTTTCGATGCGGGCCCATTGGCCAATGGTGGAGTGCCAACCGATGATACTCCCGGCGACACATGCATGTTTCTTCACACGGACACCCCTCATGATCGTACATCGTGAGAGCCGGACACCCGACTCAATGACACATCCTTGACCAATGGAGACATCCGGGCCAATCAAACATCCATCCCCAATGTGGGCACTTTCATCCACGAGCACGTTGCCGATTATGGATGAACCTGAGGCGAGGCGTGCCGGGGCGTGTTGCTTCAGGGACTGGAGGTAGAGTCGAAGGCCCGTGTTGTAGTCGCGGGGTTGGCCGATGTCCATCCAGAATCCCGGTAACACCATCGCGAAAAGCTCTTGTTCTGCGGCGATTTTGGGGAAGATTTCCTTCTCGATGGACGTCGGACGTAGCTCGATTCGATCTAATGTCTTCGGGCTCAACAAATAGATCCCCGCATTGATCTTGTTGCCCACGAATTGCTGCGGTTTCTCCACAAACCGTTGTACCGCTCCTGTTGTCTCGTCCATCACCACAACTCCGTACTTCGATGGCTCATCCACCTGCACACAGAAAGAAACGCACACACAAAGACAGACCCACAGACCCACATCATTCTCGGGAACACAAGTATAAACTCCCAACTCTTTTGCAATTGCAGGAACTCTTTTCAAGCTCATCATCACCATTACCCACACACCCACATTTGGACTTGAGATCTTCTTGCAAGCTCGGAAATCATCGCCTCGCAGAGTACTCGGAGAGCAAAAAGACGACAACCCAGAACCCACATTTGGGCTTGAGATCTTCTTGCAAGCTCGGAAATCGCTCTCAGAGTACTTGGAGAGCAAAAGGACGAAAACCCAAACCCACCTTTGGACTTGAGATCTTCTTGCAAGCTCGGAAATCAGTCTCGGAGAGTAAAGAACGACAACCCAAATCCACATTTCGGCTTCAGATCTTCTTGCAAGAAGCTCTGCAGACGGAAGGTAGAGAGAGAGAGTTGGCTGGTTGGTTGGGTTGGGTTGGGTTGGTTGTTACCTTGGTGACCATGATGGTGGCTTCACCGCCATGGTTGTGATGGAATTCGATCATCTGCTTCAAGGGATACTCGCTGATGACATCGCTGTTCAAGACAAAGAAAGCTTCGCCGGATCCATCGTCTAGCTTGTCTCTGGCCAATGCTAATGGACCTGCTGTTCCCATGGGTTCCGTCTCCCGTGAGCATGTGATCTTGATGCCCAGCTTTTGCTCAAACTCCACCAGAAAGTTCATCATCACCTGCCAAGCGCCGCGTCATTGGATTAGTACCGCAACACCCCCCATCACACACACACACACACACACACACTGAGCAGAAAAACCTTTGCGTTTTGCAAAAGCTCAAGAGAAAACAGACTGAGAGAGATTCACATGAGAAAACCCAAAACAAAAGTCTCAAGCTCCTTCCTCTGAGAGAACTATGGTGCTCGAATGCAAATGCAAGCTTTGCTTGGAATTGGATCAAGTCAGTGATAGTGCAAGCATCGTTGAGTACTGTACCTCGGGCTGGTAATTGATGGCCAATACGACTTCATCTACTCCAGCTGATTTCAAAGCTTCGATCTGCAACAACAACAACAATTCCATCGCCCAACAGTTCCCACAAGAGAGATTAGAACCAGCTCTCTGTTCCCGGGAGCTGCTGCAGGAGCATTCTTCTTCTAAGACTTGTATCTATCTTCTCCGAATCATTTTGTTGTTGGCAGGGTTTTTGAGAGGTATGCAAACTGTTGATGGGTTCTTCACCTGGTGCAGAATCATAGGCTTGTTGGCAAAGTCCACCAGAGGCTTGGGTACACTGAGAGTGAGAGGTCTGAGCCTTGTCCCGAAGCCTCCCACCAGAATCAAAGCCTTCATCTTGCTTGAGCTTTTGCTGCTGCACCCAAAACTGTGTCTGTTTTAGTCCACCAGCCTCAAACCCACAAAAAGAAAAACTGCAATGAAATTGCACACAAAATCTCTTTTCTTCATGTCAGAATAGTTCTTAGATCCACAGTCCAGAAAGACAGAGTGAGACAAACGACTTCAGAGCAACAGGAGAATAAGAAAGAGAGCAGCTTTGCAGACAAGGATAATTTCAAAAGGACCCAAACAAAAGCCACCCAATAGAAGAAGAAGAAGAAGAGTCCTTAGAAAAGAAAAGAAGAACATCAACAACAATGCATCACATTCAGGGATGTGAAAAAAAATGCACTTGGGAGGAGTATTTCTTGTGGCAGAAACTCTCGAGAAATAACAAAATTAGAACTCAGATTCAACCAACAAACAAACAAAAACAAAGGTTCAGCTTCAGCTTCTTCACCAGCAAAACAAAACAACAAGTTTCCAGACATTGAAGACACTGCACCCGGAGGAGGAGAAGAAGAAGAAGAAGAAGAAGAAAAGTGTTTTTGGAACTGGAGAGAGAGAAATTACTGGAGTTTTGAATTTTGTGAAAGACCCAAACTAGAGCTTCTCCAGAGCTCCAAATCTTGTTCCAACACAAAATCCAAGTTCTGAATGCAAAACTGCGGAGAATGTCTGCGATGTCTACTACGACTCTCTGCTGTTGGCTTTAAACGACAGGGGAGGACGACGAGCGCATTTCTTTTACTTAACCTTCCTTCTTTTCCTTTAGCAACTGGAACGAGAGAGAGAGAGAGAGAGAGAGAGAGAGGGAAAAAAAACTATTAAAAATATATAATATAATTATGTATATAATATAATTAATGGATATAATTTCATTTAGAAATATTAATTCTAAGACTTGAAAACTCTTAAATATTTTTGAATTTTTTTTTGTTTAATTAAAAATATTTCAAGTTGTCTATTTTATACTATTTCAAGGTTTTTTTGGCTAGATTCACAAAAGAATAAAATGATAAATAAATAAATAAATAAATAAATCCTTCTGAATATAGTCTAGTAGTTTCTTGAACCCGAAAAGACTAATCAATGATCATATGAATTATAAGATACAATTATTTTAATCAATAATTTAAAAAAATTAAAAAATAATGCTTGATATAGTAAAGAGAAAGACATTGTGATGATAAGTGTTTTCACTTTTTTTCTTTTTCTTTTTGTCATTTTTGTGACATGGGCCAAGGTGGCAAATCATCCATAAGCCAATTTAGCAAAAATTGGCTATTATCAAAATATGAAAGAAAATTAAATTGAATATATATACTTATATGTTTTTTTTGCGAACTACGGTGTATAGAAATCTGGCAATATGTTTTCAAAAAAATCAATTGGATTTTGTCACATAAAATTTCCCAAAATTTCACAATCTTATGGATGTTAATTGTGGATGATAATTGTGGATGTTAAATTATATGACAAAATTCCTGCAATCTTTTGCAAGGCAAAGAAATTATTCCACATCAATCAACTTGTGAAATGAACAAACCTTGTGTTTTTTTCATCAACTACAACATCACAACAAAAAGATGATAGGGTCCACACCATACATACTACTTTCATTCTATGGATGGATTTCATCCATTTTGTTGTGTTGAGTTTTGGAGTGGATATATATATATATATCCATTTTGATGTGTAGGTAGGTACAAATTGTGGACCAAAGTTTGGGTGGGTATAATATACAATATATAATGATTTTTATTGTGTGAAATTAGGTAAAGGCAAAAAAAAAGAAAAAAGACCGACAATTTAAACTTATTATATTGACAATGTAAAAAAAGGGATTAAAAAAATTATTTAATGCATTTTTAGAAACTAGAAACCTCCAAAAAAAAATTTCCAAGTGATATAGTAAAAAAAATTTAAAGGTATGTTTACAATTTGGGTAGGGTAGTTATTGTGTGCCCGGGATTTTATTTTAATAACCCAATAAATAAGTAGTATTTACAAATTCAGTAATTACTACTTAATTTGGTTATTAAAATAAAATCTGGTGGTTTTCTGGGCAGTTTTTTTTGAATTATTAAAAAAAATTTGAGAACTCTGGTTATATATATGTATAAGAATTGAGTTGTTGGATTTTTTTTTGATACCCATGGTTATGTATGAGAGCTGGGTATTTGATTTTTTTTTAAAAGTCATGGGTGGCAACCCTGATAACCACCCTGATACCCAGTGGGGGTTTGGTGATGCAGCTTCTAATAGTTGCGAGTTTTAATATTCTTTTTCAAGGTATAAATGGTTTAGGGTTTAGGGTTTAGGGTTTGGGATATGTGCATTCATCCAAGGGGATGGATGCTTTTGGATCCGTATCAAGGCATTTATTTCATCCATAGGGTTTGAATCAAAATGTTATAACCATGGACAATCACAACCCTAATCACAACCATGGATGATAACAAGTGTAAAATTAGGGTTTTTTTTTTTGTTTTTTTTGTTGCCCCTCACACTTTACATCCGGGTATCAACTAATGAATGTTTTGACGCATAGCGCATGACTACCTAGTAGTAAAGTTTTTTTTTTTTTTTTCTGACCCAACCGAGTCACATGGGCAAAAATAATTTTTTTCTGGCCCGACCGAAGCACATGGGGCAAAAATAATTGGCCGACGACTTGCAAGCAAGGCACAATTGTTGAACAACCACCACGATACTCGGAGGTGGGGGCAGCTGATTC
>Ga0209208_10002557_pt1 | contig 26138 bp, 28 predicted proteins | sample S1TSphfallax_3_FD_187694 | JGI IMG/M metagenome (GOLD analysis project Ga0209208, IMG submission 187694) | Host-associated microbial communities from peat moss isolated from Minnesota, USA - S1T2_Fd - Sphagnum fallax MG (SPAdes) (version 2) | ecosystem: Host-associated > Plants > Peat moss >...
AAGGAGTCAGACTATGACCTTCATCATCAATAGGAGTGATGAGCTGCCATGACTATCCATTGACTTCACGAGCACCGAATGGTGTACATAAAAATATAATAATACGTCCAAAATTTAGGGCAAACCATTGGACAAAATCTGTGTGCTGAGTTTGTCACATTTCCAGAAACAACAGGAATACTGAGTCATAACACTGGCTGGCACCCAAGAGACAGAGAACTTGCAGACCAAGAGCATGAGCTTTTAGGCCAACCTCAGTAATAAGTGCCTTGGGGTCCACTTCCCGTGCTCTCAAAGCCTGGTTACGACCGATTGTCAACTTCCCCAACCAGCTCCCTAGGTTCTTGAGAAGTGATCGCTCCTCTGAGCTTGACTTAATTAACTCTGACCGCAACAAAACCTGCATGAAAACAGCCATTAGTTGCAAAAACCACCTAATAAAAACTTGATAAGGTTGAGATCATCCTTCTGAACAAGGTGTAATAACACCATTCCACATCAAAACTCTGCAGAGTGATTCAGGTTTTCATGAACAGAACAAAAGAACTAAATTCAAATGAAACAGAGACTCATCTCCCACTGGAAAGAAAGTTATGAAGCTTCAATACCTTGCAATTTTCATAAGTGGCCTTAACAATCTCCTTCTGCAACCCCTTGGAATTCATTTTGTCTAAGAACTTAAGGTACAGGTCATGGAAATTGGGCTCAATGCTTGCTCTGCCACAAATGCACACAGGTGTTAACAACTAGAAAACTCTTAGCACACTGTACAGACTCCAATTCCCCCCTAGGAACGAAGTATCCCATGCTCCAGCAGGCAAGATAGACAAGCACCAATCTGCTTACCTCTTCATCACCATGTATTGCGCAAACCAGGGATAATATTGCTCTTTTAGGACTTCCAAGCACTCTTTTGCTTTCTGTTCCAAGTTGGCTGTTACAATGTTGTTGATGATGAATGCCACTTTGTCTTGAACATCTGAGGAAGGTGGCTGGTTTCATCAAAATACAAACAGCAATAACCCAAAGTCAGACTTTGATGTCAAGAAACCTCAGGAAACTGAATCAACTCAACATGACACTAAAGAATGCACAATCAGTGTAACACTGAACAGGCCATTAGGTTAAAATGCAGGAGAAAGAATCACACCACAACTTGCGATGGATTCTCCTGGCAAACCAGGTGGTGGTTCACTGAGACAAACTAACCTCAATTGGTGTATCACGCCTTTCTGCAGCAGCAACAAGAGTCTCAATGTTAAGTGCATGTCCAAACCCTGTTGTCACCAATGGTTGTCGTAAGACACCTGTAACAAAAAAGACCTCCAAAACATTAACCTTCAAGCAGTTTATAAGTAACATTACAACTATACCATGAAACAGATAGCTCAAGGAGTTAGATTGACAAAGAAACTCTGATCATGAGGTCATGCAGAAGCTTGTGTTGAGAGTCCCCTATTTGTGAAACTATATATCTTCCTGATGAGCTAGAACCAACCTGTGTCACCACACAACTCAACAGGAGTGAGAAAACAAATCAGTAGTACCTGCAATTCCTGCCCGAGCTGAGCGAAGAAACCCTTGATTTACTGTGGCAGGCTGGCCATTTGCTAATGATGAATAGACTGTCCCTTGAGCCAACTGTGAAACCTGCCCACATTGACCATAATCTCATCTGATGAGTATAACATTCCAAGATCTTAAAGAAGGAAACCATACCCTCTCCCAATCCAAAAACCTCCAAACTGGCATGAAGGCATTCAAATCTACACAAGTCTGCAAGCTCAATCCAGTACAGAGGACCACCATATCGAAACTGCAAGAAGATGAGACACCACATTCTCCTGGTAATCCAAACCTACCTTTTGTGCACTACCCAAATCAAAAGTTTGGCTTCCAGCTGCAAGAGACTGTTGTGGTAATGGTGCAGATTGTGTGATGGATGTAGCAGCTTTTACAGACTCAGCCAAGGAGCTTGCACTTTTGAGCCTCTCTTCTTGCAAAGCTGACCGCTGGGATTGAAACTGTAACGGTAAAGGGACTGATGCCATAGCTTGGGACTGGGACAGATTTCCTAGTGTGAGAGGTGTGCCAAGTTGCACAGCAGTACGCAAGATTGTATCTAGTCCCTGAAAAAAGGATCCATCACCATCAATGAGTACTACACATCACACTGACAACTGGAGTTCAACAATTCTGGCAATCATTAGAACACCAGAATTTCACACCCATTAGTCAGCAGAAAAAGACCAGGAAAGATGATAATCAACAGCACAATAAAGAGTGTACCACACATTACAAAAAGGTAAGAATCTTCCAGAACAAGGCACTCCAGGATACAAAGCATGAAAATACATACCTCGCCTGATACAAACCGGGACTGGGAACCTGAGACATCAGATGGCATTGCTGGATCTGTAACCGTCTCAGAAGAATCAGCAGGCATACTAGAAGAAGTCAATACAGGTGGCACAGCATCAGTCGGATGCTGGTCAGCTGGAGTAATCACATGGCCTACAATCTCAGGCTGAGACCTTGGTACCCTTGCAAGGGCTCTCTCAATGAACTCCACTAGCTCTAAATGGGCCTCACGAATGTGAGAGATTTGCAGAATATGGTTGCAGTACTGTGGCCACTCAACCAAGCGATCTTTAAATTGGTCCAGTGCTGCCAATGCAAAGGAAAACATCTGCAGAAGGAAACTTTCTTCATCAGCTGGAATGCTTTAACCTTTCCTCAACCAGACATAGAAAATTCTCTGCTTATTCTCTGCTTACACTATCAAGCATTAAAAGGCAGGGATCCAAGAGACAAGTTGCTTCACATCAACTACCATGAGTACAACACACAGCAAGCAATAGCTGAAATTCCTTACAAAGAGGCATGCAGCCCAGAAACTAAAACCAGGAGGGCATACCTTAGAGTCCAAAGGCTTTCGCAATGCATCCAAAACACATCGCAGCGCATGACCCAAAGTAATGGAAGACACTAACTGATGCTTAACAAGTGAACCTGTATTAACAAACATGGTTAGGATCTCATGTTTGCACCCATAGGCATACCACAAAAGATGCAGAATCCTCATTAACCAGAGTTTTAAAGATATTCCTTACAAATCACCTCTCTGACATGACAAGGACACAGAACAAGCCTAAGTCCGGAACTTCATAAATCAATGAAAAAAAGATCCATACCAAAGAGTACTGCAGTGATCCGTAACTCCCTCTCTGGGTATCTGGGGAAGAAGCGATATTCATCAAACAAGCTTTGAACCATGCATGAAAAAATTGCCTTTTCCCGCCTGTGAAGTTCCAAACCAAACAATCCAGTGAGAAACCTTTAATTTGGAGCAACAAGCAGCAGGAACAAGGCAAAGCTAACTAACATAAAAGAAACAGAAAGATGATAGTCATAAAGGACTAAGATCTGAGAAACCTCTGTAAATTGCTACCATTTTGTCCCTAAAAACCTTCACAATCACTGGACAGGCCTACTAAACAGAAGCAAATGGACTTGGCATGAGTTGAATAAGGTGCATACGAATCTGGAGGGGCCATGTTGAAGCGTTGCAGCATTTCAACAACATTATCAATGCTAAGTTGTCCAATATAAATCCTTTGGAAGTATGAATTTGCCTCCTCTTCGACGTCACTGCTGTAGGTTTCTGCCTGTGATTGGTCTGAGGCCCCTGCACTCATCAGCCGAGGGTTCACACGAATGGCTGCATCCTTGACACGCTTGAGCTCCTCAGCTAGATCTTGAGAAGACACTTGCATTGCATTCACTTGAAGTACCTGCATTGGTTCCATGGCACATTATCATGTACACAACAACAAACTTAAGAGATTCAGTTCATGCTAAATGCCAAACCAAGAATAGACAGACTTCTGAAAGCCAGATTGTCTTCAACTTTTAGGAGCTCCAATTGTTTCAGAAGAGACCAGTTGTTTTGACAACTTTAGGTCAAAAACTCACAGCTTCCAATAATATTTGCTTAACAGAGGCCCATTGCAGATTCCACCTAAGATTGTTCAAGAAAATTCAAAAAGACCTCATTCAACTCACCACTAAAATGGCTGCCCATTTAGGAGGTCTGGCATGGACAAGGAAGCAAGGGTCAAAGTGCAATAAAGGTTAACCTTGAAAAATGTGTTTGTGGTATCCAGGGAGAGACTGATAATTGGCCCCGGCCGTTGACCAGTAATACCAGGTCCAACTTGTTCCTCAACTCGTGCCTCATCAAGTGTTCTTTCTCGCAAGAACTTCAAGCAAGCCTGCAGTCAACTAAGTATTTTTCATGACATGTCTGGTGGCTGCTAGAGATTGGTTTGCACCCAGAGTTATTGTCAACTTAAAGACCCCATACAAAGCTGCCTAATACTGTAAGAGACCTATGAGAACACAGCTTGACAGCCACACCTGAAGGAATGAACAATGAGGAGAAAAGAGACATATGCTGATATCACACCTGGGAATAAGAGATATACTCCTACCTGGAAGAAGGAGTCACGATGAATGGTGAGGTTATCTTGTAACCATTTCTCCAAGTTCAGAAAATCTCTTCGGGATGCAATAGCTGCCAACTCTATAGAGACAGAAAAAGGTGTTGTTTCCAGTACTGTATTCATTGCCTGCAACAGTTATCACAACGATTCCTTAGTGATTTCAAAACAGCAATTTTAATCAAGCATTGAACAGTTTATACAAGGCATGAACTTCCATCAATAAGGCTAGATGTCATAGGTACCTTCAGCTCCTGGCAAACATCCAGAATTCGAGAGATATAACTTGGATCACTTGCATGCATCTCCACCATAGTTCTTGTAACCATCTCTGGATTCAGGGTCCACAACTGATGCAAGACACTGTTGGTAGTGTTGTTGGCAAAAAAGGTTGGAAGTAGAATAGGGACTATCTCTGATTGAATTGTGTTCCATTCTGTCTGCACCAAAAAAGTTATTATTTCAGTCAGCAACAGTCATTGTTCTCAAACATGACTTTTGTAGATGAGCATAAGATGAATTGAACCCAAGACTGAAATCTCATTTCCAAAAAAGACTTCAGAAATACTCAGTGGGCAATTTAGAGAACATATTGACTTCATGAATCCATCCCTCTTATGAGCAAGATAGAAGATCATCCCCTCATGGTTGTATTGCCCTGTATTTGTTTATCTACCAAAACACTGCAAATGACACAAGTCTCAAACCCTGAGATCAATGCTACTACCAGAAGCCTGACACTAAAACTAGACAAATGGAGAAAAGAATCAGTACCTTAATTTGTGCCAATCCTAAGACCAAAAGCTCAGGACAGTGCTTCAGGGGTAAATCTAACAAAGCACGCACAGACCCAAAATGTCCCATCTCAGCAAGGCAGCATAGAACTTCCAATAAATCCAGTGACAACCATGCATGATTGGGTGTCCCATATGGTAGTTTCTGCCCTTGTATATTTTCCAATTGTGCCTGGCCAACCCACAAATCCCTCATCACTGTAGTCAGTGATATTTGTAATTTTAGTTCAAATACAGAGACCAGAAAAATTGCACACTTGACTGTTAAAAGGCAACAGCATATCATTCAGACCAAAATCTGGCATTCTTCTAGTGAAGAAAAGCAACTTTTCTTGCAACTTTTTTCCATACAACCTTCTGGAACTCAGAGCATCTCTTGAAATGCTAGACATTCAATAGAATAATTAATGCCTTTGTGATAATTAACAAAGGCACAACATCCAACAAGAACACACCTGGTGATTGTTCTTTCAGGAACATGAAACCAGATGGCACCATGAATGCTTGCCAGGCTCATTCAAAACAGTGCAAAGAGTTGGGGTTATAACTAGAATGGTGTGGGGCAAGGTTCAATACATGAGAGGTCAGTATAGAATCCAAATTCAGGAAGCAAGGGAACAAACAACAAAGTCCTCACCTGCTTCCTTGAAGAATGAACAAATGTGAATATTTCTGGGGGGGCAGTAACAGCATGCTTCAAAAAAGATAGTTGGCCCTCGCCATGCCTCCACACTTTCCCACACACTGCTTCCAGGGGAAAAGGGTCCTGCACACAGGAAAGTCCAACATCCAGTGGAGAATTAATTGCAGTTCATGACAGAATGTGGACAATCAAACCTTCAGGCATTCTATCGGGTGCAGATGGCACATTTTACACAAAAGGCAAGTCAACAAAGATGGTAGGGACTCTGTCATCAAGACAAGCACAAGTTGTTGCACAGAAGTTACAGATCTTAGAATAACTATCACTCTCAATTGAAACGACTATCAGCTTAGTGAGTTGGCTACCACTTTCTCACAAACCAGAGTAGTACAAGCTGAACAGTACAAAACAACATTGAATGAAGACAGATTCAGGATAGGACAAACCCACCTTACAGGCCTTGTAATAAATTGTCAACAACAATGAGAATGCCTTCTGATCTGGTAGAGAAAAGCCCTCATGGTCAAGATTCTCCATGACTGACCTCCAACTGACACTTGGAGCCTGCAAGCATGTGTGCATGCAGTCAGAGAAAAATGTATGGCTGCTTCATTGACATACAAATATACAGAACACAGTAACCTTCAAGAACAGGAGCTTGTTGACTGCTGCATCCTGAGAGTCTTCATACCGGAAAAAACAGAACTAGTAGAATCTAGGGCATGTTTCAGTACTACAAGAGGAAGTCACATAAATATACTCAATCACAAGAACAAGAAAGGTCATGGCTGCCTTCATAGTCTCTCCATTTACACTTCTAAAGATTAAAAAATGCGCAAAATGCTTTGTCAATCAGAATTACATACTAGTTGGTTGATGGCCTCAAGAAGAACATCCACATCCCAAGTGGTCAACCACACTGAGGAAAGCTGCTCCCCTTTACAGAATGCTGTGCAAAATGTGTCATGAGAGCCTTGTAAATCTTCTAAACCCTTATATGTGCGGGCAACCATCCCAACAATTTGAGCAACATCGAAATCTGTCAGGGAGGAGAACAGGGAGAAGATCTCCTTGCAGTGTTCCACATCAACAGTGCAGCTGTAACCCAGCTCTTCCAGGACATCAGCCACAGATGTGGCACCTGACAATTGTTGCAGCATGTCTGCAGATGTCAATATTCCAGTCTGCTCAAAGCTCCTGGCACCACCAACATCCATTGCAGGTTCATCAAAGCAGAAAAGTTACACCTCTCCACCATTGATAACACACCACTTTCAACAACCAGGCAAGGAATCCTAACATTATCACAGGCCCCATAATTCACATCTGAGGATTGTAAGGGGTGTATTCAAGAAGGGTTAAGGACATAGATGGTGGAAATTTTCAGAAGGACAGTGGTTCAGCATGTACAGATTGTAAATATATGGATTTCCCACAGTCAAAAATCCTGACCACCAGCATCCTCTATGACGTGAGGAGTACAGTAACCTCTGCTGCTGCAATGGGGGAAGATGATGCCTTCACTGAGTTCATTGCAAGACTAACAATGAAGAGAGCCTAAGCTTTCCCTGCTGAAAGACATCTTATACTGCAGTACAATCCAACAAAAAGGCTTGGAGCAAAGTACCTCAAGCAGTTGAATTCATGCACCTGCTCATGGAGAAGGGGTCTCAGCAACAGAGAGGTGAGTGCATCTGGCTCTAGTGATGGCAAAGCCTTTACAAAGGTCTGCACATGTCTTGAAAGACCCTCACTCTGGTGAAAAGTCCACAATATCTGTTCGATCAAACCCTCTGACAAACCAGGGGCTGAGTTCTGATATATCTCTGAGATCCTGGCTTTGCAAAATGAGTGACCTGCAATGATTTGTCACAGTAACTCTTTCCTGTCAATGCACTGTACAAGAACCAAAAGAACTGCATAAAAATAGCGTTGCAGCAGTCCAAGTGGTTCATCCATATACTGAACTGACTCCTGAACACTTAAGATAACCAAAATGAGAATAATAAACACCCACATGACTGATGAATCCAGGAATGTGGAAAGTGGTGCTGTAACCTGCTTGACTACAACTAAATTCTTCAGCATCTGTCAGCGCAAGGCCCAGTCCAATCTGCTCAGGTAGGGAGAGCTTGAGTGTCTTAGAGAGGTTCTCAAGGAAGCCCTCAGTAACTGAAGGGATGTGTTGCAATGCTTCACAAAACACAGTACCCGAGTTTGGCTGATGAACCAACTTTTTAACCACTAGTGCCAACAAATCCAATTTTACGGGCAACTTCTGTACATCACCCTCCCGCAAGTCAAATTGCTCTAAGCAATTGTGCAGCAGTAACACACTTCCATCTAATCCATAGTCCGCAAGCTACCCCCACCACCCACATACCCACCAGTGCATTCAGGCAATCGGCCAACAAATTTGCATTCAACATTCCTGTTCCCTCATCCCAGTATTGGAACCAAGAAAAACCAAAAAGCGATGCGTACTTCAATCCAACCAACATTGATGGCCTGAAACTTTTTTAGGTCACAAAATTTACCTTCACTGGTATGTATGTAGGGGAGCTCCTGGTATAGTTTAGGGCAAAAGACTGGTTTGTGTTCAAAGGCAGGGAATAGCTAGGGCACAAGAGAATGGAACGCACAGGTTGCATTCCTATCATGTTTGTTAAAAATGGATCACAAGAAGAGGGATGAGGATGCAAGAAGAACTAGAATAAACATGAAAACTACCCACCAGCAACAAAGAGGCCATAGACCTAATGCAGAAGAGACATTCAGTCAAGCTTAACTACAGACATTGCTGTCATCCTTCTGCTTATGAAGCCAAACACAGCATACATTCCAGTGAGGTAGAAACAAAAACTGAACAGTCTGGGCAATGGCACCACTTTGCAGTACGTTTAGGTTTACCTGGCTAAGCTCCAACGCCAAGGACTTGTAGTTGCTCTTGTTCAGGCTAGCGATCAAAAAGCCAATCTGACTTGCAAGAGGTGACACAAAAGATAACATGATTTTCGAAAGTCAATCCCCTTCCTCCTCCTTCCTTTTGAAAACTTTATTTCCAACGTCAATCCCCTTTAGCCTCCTTCTCTTGAAAAAGAATCTCTCTCTCTCTCCGATGCCAAAACCTCCACTCCTATGCCTGGTTTCTTCCAAGCCAATAAGACATCTTCCAGCCTCTGCAACTTTTCCTTTCCAGCCTCCTACGCTTCTGGTAGTATGACTCCAACGAAACAGCGCTTCCTGGAACTCGTTCTCAAGGAGGAGCTCGTTCTGCATCCGTTGTCAGAACAACACTACCGCAGCAAGCTTCATTCCTTCCTTCCCCAGACTTCGAACCGCAACACTGGCGAAATATTTACAACTGAAATAATGCCAGATTCTCGTCTCAAGCTTCCAATAACTTAATACCGCAAAAAGGTGCCAAGACTTCCTTTCCAAAGTCCCCGCCCCGCCTTCCGACTTTACGGTTTCATACCACGCCTTTCCTTCGTTCCTCCTCCGACCATGCTCCAGAAACACGGCAAACAATGGATGAAATCTCAAACAACGACCAAAACAAACACAAAAACAAACAAACAAGCTCCAGAAATAGAAGCAGAACCGGAGCTCTAGAGGACCAAAATAAGCACCGTGAAAAGAAACGGAAAGAATGAAATGATGCGCAAGAAGAAGAAATCGAGAGCTACAATCTCCAAAAGCAAAGCAAGAGCGCAGGAGAGATGGAGAGGAGAGGAGCGATGGCGTGCGAGTAATTGCCGTGGTTGTACAATGGAGAGAGAGGAATTAGGGTTTCCGAAGAACAGGCGCAAAACACCGGCTTACAATACACTAACCCACGAGACACAACGGGCATTACGGCGTTAGACGAGTTTCTTCATGGATGTGAGAATGGGTCGTAAGGGCTGAGCAACTTATGGATGTGAACTGGAGGATGGATGAGAATATACCCAATAGGGGGTAAACTCGCATGGCATCTGGAGAGGAGCCTAATTTAATTATGTCATTTAATGAGGCTCTTCATGAATTGTTTTCATTCATATGGATGAATAACCAATGCTATCTCAAGGAGCTACAGGTAATGTAACACAGATTGAGTAGGTTTGCATTTTTATTTTTATTTTTATTTTTTTCCCCTTTTTTTTCTTCAAATTCATTGTGTTGTTGCTAGTATTTTTTTTTTCATCTTTGGGATTTGGGTGAAAAACATTTCTTGTCAATTGAATGTGTTTTTTTATTATTGGGTGCATGTCTTTCTCTTTTTCAACAATAGTTTCAAACAAAAAGAGTTCCAACATTCCATTTTTTTCTCGAAAATCAAATCAATAAACTATTTTATTTTTATTTTATTTTATTATCTTACATTTGGATTAATTTTTCAATATTGTAGCACATGAGTAATTTCAACATACATGTAATGACGAGGATGTGAAAATGATCAAGGAACGAAAAGTAAGATGTTTTCACACTCATTGCTAGTGTTTTTCTAAACAATTTTGTTGTTAAGGATGTAAGGTCTCATTCATCATCCCAAGTGTTAATCAATTTTTCACAATTATTAAAAAAATGTACAACTTAATATATAAGATATTGCATTTTTTTCTTAGTAATTAGAAAATTGTGTAACAAATTATTAATGGACATTTTATTTTGTCATTGTGAATTTTTATTTTTTTTTCAAATTCCATCCAAAAACAAATTTGGTTGATCTTAATTTTGTGCAAATGATAATCAACTTAAGTTCAAGTTCACATTCACGATGATAAATAAATAAATACACGACTTTGATTCAATAAAAATATTCGTAAAAGCATGTTGAGTTTCACAAGGTGTTTCACACCCTATTTCATTTCTCACCCCTACTAACTTGTCGGTTGTTAAAACACTAAAACTAGCACAACAAAAATAGAAAACATAAGGTGACATAAAAAGTTGATTATGGACATAATGTTTGGTTGCCTTGAAAATGCAACCAAGAGACATTGTCGTAATACTTTTACCATTTTGGCATAAATTATAAAAAATTCATTTTGTCAAACTTTTGAAATTTTATTTACTATTTGTGTTGAAATTTTAATCAAATCAAAAGCTCAATTGTCAGGTTTTGAAGCTGCAAACCTTTTATGACAACGACTTAAAATTGGGTAAGTCTAAACACATTAGATTATTTTATAACATTAATAAATAAATAAATAATTTATAACCATTATCTGTCAAATGTTATATTTTAAATTGATTTTGTTCACTCTGAAAATTCCATTTTGGTTGATTTTTTTGGGAGAGCCCCATTTCACTTCATTTTATTTTTTTCTTCATCATCCTTTTTTTCTTTTTCTCTTGGTTTTTGTCACCTAGGTCTTGATATGAACTCTTCAAACAACGATGAGGACTTATGGGATTTCTTGAACTAAAGGATCCAATAGCATTATAGGTTGTAATTACTTGCATCAACATTTGGGAATATTTCACATTGATAAAGTTGGAGAAGGGAGGCATGCAATTCATTTACCACACAGCTGTGTAGGACATCTTAACAACCATGGAAGCTATGCCATGTTTGTTTAAAACCCACACTAATTTCATTTTGGGAAAGTTTTAAAAATTCATGCAACTTGTGATCCCAACCATTATTACACATGTAAGGTTCATAGGGCAACCACGCCACATTTCCAAGCAAATGTCCAAATTAACATCGAAACAACATGTTTTTAATTTCATCCTATATATGAAGCACAATAATATGACTAAATCTAATGCCTTCATTGGATTTAGAACAAGAATGTAATAAACGATGATGACATCTTTTATTGCATCTTGCATCAATTCCACCATTCCCAACAACATCTAATGTTCCACTCTTGACGACCAATGGATAATAACTACATATTTCCAAAGTTTTACATTTACATTGGATTCATTGACGAAAGCTTCATCAAAATCCATAAGCCTTGGAACAATTCTACCCATCAAAGTTGATGCATTAAAAGAAAAATGTCAATTTGCAGCTTTAGTTTACAACTACAAGTAAGTTGTATGAGCATCAACAACTAAACATATATTAATTGCATAAATGAAATCACACCCAACATTTAATCACAAATGATAATTCATCATGATGTCAACATGTTTCACATGGATGATGTATATGATAAACACATACATTTTCATCCATTGACTACCCATATGCAATTTGCAACTAGTCCCCATTTTTGCAACTAACATATAACTAACTCACTAATTAAATCAAAATTTGAGTTATACAACAAGTTGAGGTGTTGTTAATTGAGATGAATTCTATACTTGCAATCAAAATGCATCTATTTGTCATACTAAATTAATGTAAATGCATTTCATACCAAACTAGGGGTGTTGACAACCTATGGTCTAAACAAAAAACCATCATAGTTTGACAATTTTTAGTACCTATCCAAGTTTCATGCATCATAGTGGAAATTTAAAATTATTATCGCTAAAATTTTGTAATAGATGATGGTCTATATCCCAATCTAGCATTATGTTGTGAAATCAATGCACATATGAATGATATAATAATGCAACAAAGTATTATTTTGATTTGGAAAACCTTGTCACATTTATGCAATTCCAACAAAATGATTAATAAGTACTATATTTAATAATATTTTTTCCATTAAATTTTACACATACATAAAAGAAACCATAAAGAACATTATTTCCCATCAAAATATTCAATTTTCTTAAGGCCTTGGAATTTAGATCAAATGATTTTTAAATGTTCATGGATACATTATGCTATAATGACTATGATTATGACAATGTCGATGATTATGATTTTTTTAGGTTGAAAATTTTCTTCCATTGAATATTTATTCCAAAATTTTATTAATCATTTGACAAAAGTAAAATGAACATTTTAATTTTTTAGAAAATGAAAAATTGTTGTCAAATATTATTAAATTAACAATGTACATTTACATAAATGTAAAATTATGTCTCAATTTTATATTCATAATTCTTGTGACTTCCTTTAGTTTTGAAGCCCAAATTGTTTATATGTGATCATTAAAATTATTCAAAGTGAATGAAATCTTACATGTTGTTACTTTTGATAGTATATGTAGTTTCCAAATTTTCCTCAAATTGTGTATACCATAGCTTGCAAACACCCTTAGGTTTAGAATGGATGATACGAATTCTCTTAGCTCATTTTTTATTTCCACAAATCCCTAGTAAAAAAGAATAAGTATCGCATAAAAGTAAATACTTATGTTGTTTGGCTTTTATCAAGGATCTAAAATGTAAAATTCCCAAATTGGGGCTATGCTCCAACAAAGAAGCCAAAGCTTGAAAAGTTCATTAAAAAGTACTAGGTAGGCAAAGGGCCACAAAACCTTCTAATGACACCCATAAACACACTTGGTTATTGACAAATTGTCATGTACTTGCATCGATCCTAGACAAAACATGCAAAAATTTCATATTAGTATTTAATTAGGAATTGAAAACTCAAAGACCATAGTAATTCAATCTCTATGTCCAAACATAAAAAAAGTATTTTCATTCAAACTTTGAAAATTAACGCAACAGATGGAACGAATCACAATGACATCAAAATTGAAGCCTTGCATGATGCTACAAACAATTAATTTTCATTTACATTGCTAAATGTTATGGCCCATGTAATTCAAAAACTTTTAATATGTTATATAGATGATAAATGACCCATTTGCGTCACCATGTCACTTTGCCTTTAACATGCCTTCACACTAGTAGCATTTGCTGCTAATGTCAAGTCCATTGCAACAAGTTCATAAACTCAATAAACAACAAATTGAAAACATGTGAAAATTTCCAGGCCTCACAATGAAGAGCAATGGATGATAAGAACCTTTGCATAATGTGTAACAACCATCACAATGACTCATCATGTCCAACTAAATAATGCATCCTAAACACTTGATCCTTATAATAACAAGCTTACTTGTTCATATCATATTCAATCACATTGGTTCATGACATGAAGACCTTCATATTAAGGTACAAGAAAAATCATGTATGTGCAATGTTCCTACCTACATGTTAAGACATAGATACTTTACTTCTTTGAGTGAAAATTTCAAAAAGTTTTGGCGGGTGTCACAGATACCTTGTTGGGAACTTTGATTTTAATTATATGGCTCAATAAAAATGCATTCCGCGGTTGTCTCACATTAATTTATGTTTGTAATTGCCCATTACTTGCATTTGTCTTTAACACCCTTCAAATGATCAAATATTGAAATGACAAGGAAACCAAGATATTAAATGTAAAAAAATCCATAAATTTGACAATTAACCTATCCATCAACAAGGATGTTAAGTAGTTAAAGCATAATCATGTTTAGAGTGAGTATGAATGACTCGCTTCCCAAGAAGATCACTGGGCTTGTGAACTTTCTTGCCCCCAACCTTTGTATTTTATGGGTTGTCAAGTTGTGTAGTGGGATCATTTTCCCAACCCATTGAAAGTAAAACATCATTCATGTTCTTATGCTTTTATGCACCCCTATTTGGCCTTCCAAAAATTGACATTTTGATTCCTTGGACTAAGGCATTTGTTGTAGACTATCATGGCAATGAATTGGGAGTGGGTGACGTCCCAATTTTAGACCTACCTAGTTTTAGAGAAGGTTGTAGTACCACACCTATTGAATACTACAGTTGTTGGTTGGACAATAAACACATCATGCACAACTTTAGGAATTAGGGAAGAAGGTGTTATTATAGGGTGTTGCACAATTGCTATAAATTCTAATTTTGTTGACATGAGGGCAAGAATGGGAATGGTTTGGTTGGCAGTATTTATTTCATCAACAATCAAATAAATAAAAGCCCAACAAACTAGTACTTGGGCTTCACATGTTTCACTTGCAAAACGGCTACCATATTTGGAAAATACTACAATAATTTGAAAAAATATTTTTATTACTTGTATTTGACACAAAACATATTGGGTTCTTCTATGACCTACTTGCAAAATACCTACCATATTTGGAAAACCCTCCAACAACTTGACAACACACCAACAACCTACTAGGTACTTATACGACCTACTTGCATTGTTTGTTGCTCTACTTAGAAGTTATCAAATGTAGTGGGTAGAATACTTCCCATACTTCAAACCTTGGTTATTATATTGCAACAAATTAGAAATCTAAGAAAACCATTAGCTCAACACCTACTCTTGTACTTTACTTTTCAAAACCAAGTCAATAGTTAAATATCCCTTAGAAACTACTTAACGATGTCCATGCTTACAATCTACATGTATTTGTATGGTAATTTAACACTAGGAAATTTTACACATTTAGGCATGGTTTTACTAGAGGTTTCAAACTCTAGTGCCTATACACTAGACATATAATTTTATTGTCTACAAAGCATACTTAGGTATTGGACTATAATTCAACACATATTTCTTTGGTTGTCTTATAACTTAAAATAAAACAAGTGAAGGATGTTAACTTACTTTCTAGGGAGTCTAAATTGGTGGATGCAAATTTAAAATCCAACTTTGACTCCAACTTGGGCTTCTTTAACTCCATGTTGGCATGGTTGAATCCTATACTTGCCATCCAATCCCAAATGTCCAAAACCTATTTATAATTCGCATTAGCACAGAAAACACCTTTAATCTATAGGTGTAAGCCCATACAAAATGCATGGTAAGTACATCCATAAGATGAAATGATAATGTTATGGTAGGCATAAAGAAACACACAAATTAGACATGGTTTCACCTACAACACGAAATGATGACCTATGGGAATGGTAGTCAAATTTTCAATAAGGAGGTGAAAATTGGTTATGCCATTTTCAATTGCCATTCAATGGATTTGTTGCACCAAACCAGTAATCCAATAATTTGCATGTTACATTATTACCAAATCGTTCATAATTTGCTTTAAATTTTGTATATTCCTTAGTGGCTTTTGAAAGTTTTTTCTTTCCCTCTTCCACCATGTCAAGAAAAACTTGCAATGCGAATTCTTTAAGTTTAATTTGCTTGTCAACCTTTTTCAACTCTTGAACTGACTTAGAAAGTGAAAGCCTCAACTCTTCAAAAACTTTTTAATGTGACCTTGAATCAATTACTAAAGATGTTTTAGCCTCTTTGCGTTTAAACTTTTGTTGCAATGGTAGTAATTTTTGTTGTAGAGGACCTAGGGGTGTCTTTTTCCTTACATTGAAAATAGTCTGCATGTCAACCAAGCTATTAGACAAGGTTCAAACCTTGCATTCAACTTTTGTTACCTAGTTTCCCAAAATTTCCATTTCTTATGTTTGGGCAACCCATAACAATTTATTCATTGCCTTAATTTGGTTTGGCAATAAAATAATGGCCACACTATATTACATTCCAACCATGAACATCAAATCCTCATCATCCTTATAGTCAACATCATGGTGGTTTGATCTTAATGGCACACTAATGGATTTAGAACCTTACAAGCTACAATTACTGCTTGAAAGCCTTCTTCATTTGTAACTATGTGCAATCAAATGCATATTCCGTCCAATTCATTGGGTGACTTTTACATTAGACTAACCAACCTTTCAGGAAGATTGTTGAAAATTGGCCATTGTTGAGGGCATGGCCATAAACATCATCATACACATTGGACAATGCATCATAGTTTATAGGAACCAAGTGGTCATTCGCCTTTGGATTCCAACCAATGCACTCCCTTTTCCCAAATACTTCTTCTAGTTTTGCATTTGTAATAATGTCAATCATCTCTTCACCTTTGCATGGATCTATACCTTCATTACTTAATTTTAGGTTCATGTGAAAGTCATCCATAGTCCACATTGCTTGTCCCAATGTTTGATTGACCCTTTGTATTTTTTCCCTTTGCCTCATGTTCACACTTTTTGTAGCAACATTTGTATCTAGGGTTCCTATTGCTTGGTTGTGCCCATAAGCAAAATGATGCCCATAGGATAACAATTTGACCCCTTTGAACTACAATACTTCAAAAACACCTCGAGTTTTAGACCATAGGAAGTAATTGATTGCTAAAATAACACTAAACTATAGGAATCACAAAAAAAGTTCCTAGAATGAACCTAGTCTCACTACTTTCCAACAAAAACCCTAGAAAATATGAATTAGATATGAAGTCCACTGCTTTTGAACAAGCTTTTTAACTTACAATGCAAATTAAAATAAGACCTAACAAACAAACCCAATACCTTGGTCTTCCAAAAAAAAAGGTCTGTAAGTGGTAAATAATGACATTATCATGCCAAAAATGTATTGGTGATGTGTTCTTCCTATTGCTCCACCCTAAACCAACCCACACTTGTAATCTTTCCAACCTCACATGAACAAAGGTCCATGCTAACAATTTCACATGGTCACTATCCAAATAAAGGTACTACAAAATTGTCACTAAACTGAGATATTAATCGTAGTTGAACATTGCTCACAACACACATTTTAAACTTAAACCTTGTCAACATCAATATAATTGTTTACTATTGAAATGAAATTTGATTATGAACACTAAAATCCAAAAAGACACACATAATGGAAATTTCAAAACTAGAGCTTGTTGGAAGTACTTAGGTCTAGGTTTAAAAGAAATTTCATTTGTTTTGCATGAAAACCTAATAAACACACTTCACACCTTGAGCTTGGACATTAAAATATTACTAAAAATGATCGAAAAGGGTATGTAAACCTATCACACACCTTATGTTTCCAAAACAATGATAATTTGACACACTCATGGTTCAAATCTTTACGACACTAGATGTCTTGTCACTTTGGCTACTTGGTCCCACAAACAAAAGTATTGATTGACATTTTTTTAGAACTAATTGAATTTGAAATCCAATCCCTTCAAAAAACTCGATGCCACTTTCAAGCTTTATGTTGCTACTTCAATCTTTGGCAGCAAGGAAGATTGAAAATGCATTTAAAAAAAGGGGGGAAGGAGAAATCTCCACCCACATACAAGCCATGGTTAACAAGATTTTGCACTCAAGAGCACCGTCGGGTCTCGTCAATGCTCCACGCTACCACCTCCATTGTAGTGTTTCGCCCCATTCATTGAAATTAGTTTGCTTCACTCCCTAATTGCATGCTCCTTCCCCTTGCACCCCCTCCCAACACACTCACATGTTAGGTTGATAGGCTATTGTGTGCCTATTTTTTCGGTTCCCACTTGTGGCCACATAGCCTTTCAAACATATTATGACTATATTTTTTTTGATAAAAAAAAACCCTCCATGGCATATTATATTGTGTTTTTGCTCATACTAGGTGTAAAGTTTTCATATGAAGGGTTTATTTCTCAAGTGTGAAAATATATTAATAATACACTTAATGTATTGCTCACATCGTGTGTTGATAATAGATTGATGGTTTTCTACTAAATTAATAATTGCTTTACTTTACAAATAAATTTGAAAATGTGATAGTTCCTATTGTCCATTTATTTTGAGAAATTCCTTGTTTTTTCTATGTTTAAATGAGTTGAAAAATCCTTTGTGTATCAACAAACCATTAATGTATCAATAACAAATGGTTAATAATAATTAGTTATAATAAAAAATGGTGGTAAATGTATACTAGGTGTCAAATTTTCATACGTAGGGTTTATTTTTCAAGTGTGAAAATATATTAATAATATATTCAATGTATTACTCACATCATGTGTTATAGTACAATAATGGTTTTTTCTTAAATTCATAATTGTTTTACTTTACCCATAAGTTTGGAAATGTGGCAACCTCTTGTCCATTTATTTTGAAAAAAATCCCGCTCTTTTTATGATGCTTAGATGGGTTAAATAATCCATAGCGTATCAACAAATCTTTAGTGTATCAATAACATATGGTTGATAATAATTAGTTATAATTGAAAAGTGATGGTAAATGTATACCAAGTGTCGAGTTTTCATATGTAGTCATTTATTTATCAAGCATGAAGATTAATAATATATTGAATGTATTGTTCACACCATGTGTCAATAGTGGTTTTGTACTAAATTAGTAATTATTTCACCTTACCCATAAGTTTAGAAATGTGATAATATCTTATCCATGTATATTGAAATTTTAATGTATTGATATTTTTGAATACATTAACAATTATACTATAGTAAACATAAAACTAAAAACAATAGAAACATGGTAGTTTTTTTTATCCATGTAGTCATTTTGAAAATCTTTCCACCATTCATTACACAATACATATGTACAATGGGATTTATGTTGATGACATAACATGATGCATGGTGAAATAATGCATGATGGAATATGATGCATTAATACATTGCCATTTCAATACACAACAAAATAAACAAAAAAATTCACAATTTCATGTAATATTTATTGTTGGGTAAAAAATGATTTTACTAACAATTACCTTGTTTCATTCACATGTAGACATTTTTGCACTGGGGTAGAATGCCCATGACTTTTAAAAAGGTATTAATGTAGGCATTTGGAGGTGTTACCATAAAAAATTGACAATAATTTTATATTAGAGCAGGGGAGTCACGAAAAACAAATTAGATAAAGAAGGGGAAGAACACCTACAACAACACCTAACTTAGAAGACCCTTCACCAACAATAATAGCATGCTTCAAAATAGAGGTCGCATGCGCTCATTACAACACCATTGACCCATTCTACTTGTAAAATGATCACAATACTAAAAGAGAAAGGCTTCTTATGCCTTTTGTTGGCCATGCCATGTTAGCACATCAATGGAAAAAACCATTAGCTTGTTGATGTAAACACTTGAACACCTTTATGGTTAAAGGGAAAATTAAGTATATTAGGTAGCAATTGCGATAAAGTTCATCCTTTGCCTAAGTCATGATTATCATTGCAACCCCATTGGACATAGTAGAACACGATACCACATTTGCTTGGGTGGGGCCAATGCACAAAAAAACTTTTAAGGAACTTGGGCATGCTTTGGTATCTTTAAAAACTCTCAATGGATAGATTTCAATAGTGATTTGGTAATATTTTTATACATGGTGTGAAAAATATTAAATTTTGAGTAGGTTTTATGACTGAAAATTGAATTTTGTTGAAAATAAAATCAGAAATTTTTGTTCTAAAAGGGAAAAAACACATTTAGATTCAGTGGGCCAACAACACAAGCCATAATAGTTGAAGTTTAGGGTGGTAAAATCCTTAATAAAGGTTTAAACTAATGTTGGTAGTTGAATTAAAATGCTTGCTAATTATCCACCCATGTATTATACCCACTTATCCAATAGGGATGAAGATTCCAAAAACCTACCTTTAAATTATAACCATGGTTTTAAAAAATTTCAAATAATTGACCTTTATAACATGGGTTTTCCAATTCTTTTCATGCAAATCAATAATTCTTTATGGTAATTGAAATAACTGGAAGCGACAATTCTTTGAATTTGATTTTTTTTGGGTCAAAAATTTGAAACTGATGGTTTTTTTATTACAAAAATTTGAAAGAATTGGAATTGGTAGGTATCTGCAAATGAAATAATTGCACAACATTGGTTTAAACTTGTGTAGTGACTTTGTATAAGTTTAAACAATTTTAATTTGGTGTTCATTTTTGGACATGCTAATTGGTACTAACATTAAGATTTTGTTTACACCAAACTACTATTGGTATTTAGGTGACATTTGAAACTTTTCATCTAGTTAGCTTCAAATATTGGTCCAAGAATGATTTTGAAATGGTATAATGTAGCCATAAACTTAGTATTGAAATGGGTATAAGCATGGTAAAAAATTAGTACTACTTGAAGTTCCTACCCATGTTAGTATTGCTTCAACTCATAGATCAACAAGATTTTGGCAAGATCCTTGCTATTAGTTTTGATATCAAAGTTAATACTAGGTTCACAACCTATCAACAATAGTTAAAACTTGACAAAATATTGAATTGTAAACGGAAGGCATTATTTATTGAACATTTAACACAATGCATTTATTGGGCTAAAACCTAATGCAAGTCTATGATCACTAAAGCATGAAAATACAAGCTTCATTGATCAAAAGTACATGGTTACAATTGGACAAAATTAACAAACAAAAGTGGTATTATCTAGTTGGACATGTTTTTCACACATCCATTCAAAATGGTTAACAACTTCCTTGCCATGCCCATGCATGGCATATCCTCCAAGTGTGCAATTCCAAGTGACCACATTTCAAGGTGGCATCTTGTTACACTCTCAAACTAGCCTAGGGGGGCTCCCACATCTTTGCATACATGTTAATTAAGCTAGTCCCACATATGTTTTTTTGTCTATTACAAGTTCAACAACATCCTACACCCACTTTTGTTACTTGAAATAATTGTCTTTATAAACTTGTTACCATTCTATTCATGGTTTTTGGTCTTCTAGAAAATTTGTTTCACATAACTAGAATGCTACAACTTCTCACTGTGATGTCTATATCAATCAACCAGGTTCAGATCAGATCCAGTCAAAAGAAAATAGAATGGATCTGTCAAAATGCTGAATTTTTTTTCTCAAGCAAATGATGTTTTTCCATGATAGACAAAGACTACCTAAATCTCTCAATATTTTGCCTCTTCCTGCTGCCAGTTAGTGTGTTCACATCTGCTGCTGCCTTGTACCTCTCATCATATTTTTTGGCCAATGATTCCACCTAGAGCAGCAAACTACTTCAGGGTATGTAAGCAAAGAGTCTCATGGAAATTAATGAGAAGAACAGGAAAAAATCAAATCAAATTGAAAATCAAATGCTCTTCACACAGATTGCCAATTTGCCAATGGAAGACTGAAGCAACTTCCTCAACCGTATGTACCTTCTCCACTTACAGCCCTCAATAGCCAACCCTCACATAGGACTCACAGCCAACCAAACATCAAAACATAAGTAGAGTTGGCAAACAGGCTCAAAAGACACCGTTGAGGGTCAGAGCCAACAAACCTCCCACTTATCAGCAGCAGCTTGTTCTGTGATTTCAGCCAACTTGTTGTCAAAACAGCTTTTAATTAAAACCTTCGATTAACATAGCAAACATCACATCAGAGGCAAATTCTTGGAGCTGTTAAATGCATGCAGTGCACAGATGAGAGTGTCTTTTACTCAATGAAGAACAATGAAGAACAACTCAATACATCCACAATGTGGAAAGTGATTCAGAGGAGATTACAAGATTGGAACTGGGAGAGAAACTTACAATTTCTTGCAGCTTTGTACAGTAGTAGTCTGTCTTTTCTTTGTGGTCCATAATATGTTCTTTAGGCTCAAACACCTACAACCAGCAAAGAAAAAGGTTGATAAGTCTCAACACAAGTGTGCTAACCTTTTTGCTAACTAAAGTCAGTAACTGTATGGTGTTGGTCCCTACGAGTGTGAAACATACTTCATGACAAACACTCAAGATTTAGCCTAGAAGGAAAATTGGGGGATCAGAAGAAATTTCTTCTCAGCCTCATCTACATTTCCACACTTTGTTCTTGGCACTACTGTCTCACTGCATGACCCTGTTTAACAGAGTTGAACTCTGAAAAGGGTGCATGGGTGCCAAGCTCTGGATGGCCTGCCAAAGACTGACCTGGCAATGAACCAGAGGCTCTACCAGAACCAGTTGATTGAGAATTGCCTAGAACAATGCACCAGCCAAAAGTGTAAAATCCCAAATCTGATCAAACACAAGTTTGGAGACCTAAATTGATGGCTAGAGACAAAAGATAAGTCATGAAGCAAAACTCCAACAGCAAAAGCATACTCAACAAATAACCAATATGGCTAAAACAGTATGAGGTGAAAAGAATCTTGCATCTGGTGCTAGCCTGTCCCACCATAATTGGTTGGAAGCTTAGGGCCAGTTTTGGGACTGTCAGGGACACCAAGAAGGTTCCAGTCATCAAGGTGAATGCCAGATGGGAGTGTTGCAGGCAGTGTCTGGCCTTCTCTGAAGAGTTCCATAAAGTAAAAAGCAGTGCAAAATTCACGGGTTGATAACATACTATAACATACTATCGCCATCTTGGTCAGATAGATTCCAAACGTGCTTTAATACCTCTAAAAACACAGACACATATCAAGTAAGGAGAGTGAGCACCATGCTATGTGGAAGTCCTGCACTCCCAAAGTACCAATTTGTGAACAAGTTGCAGTGAAAGGTTATTTCTTTGTCAGGAATTTACACCACCCACATTGGAATGGGATAGCCAGATCAGTAAGTGACAATACTGTAGACAAGAGTTGTTTTCTTCCTTCACAAGGGCAACTTTGACAGTGCCATATGATACAGCAAGTTTCAGCTAGTGAATATGAGAAGCCAACCAACCTCTTGGAAGTTGCCAGCTCAAAAACATATCACATGCCTGGTCCCCAGTGATCTTCCCATCATGATCAGTGTCCACCTTGCTAAACACCGAGTGTACCTCTGAACATCATTTGGGGTCATCTGAGGCCATGGAGTGCCCTGCCCCTGACCTGGAAAAGCCCTGGCACTCAACCCAGGTCCCATATCCTGAGGCATTGACAGAGATGGCAGAGTTGAGAGACTGTGGAGGATTTTCCCAGACTAGCTGCAAGTGCCAATGTTGTGGGCACAAGAGCCCATGGAGCAGCTGGATCCACCGAAGAAGATGAGTCATGAAAGCCCTGCAAAGCTGAAGTGGACTTTGCAGGCAGTGCCCCAGGAGGCCTTGCTGGTGGGGCTGCAGAAAAAAGATCTCCACCTGCATCTGGTTTGAGGGAGCTACTACTGAGGCCTGTGGCTTTGAAACCACCACCAAACAGATCTGCACTTGCTTGAAACCCAGGTACTCCAGATGAATTTTGTGCTTGAACTGCAGTTGAGAGTGTTGGCATTGGAGTGGCTGTTGGTCTTGATAATCCAGAGGTTGGCATTGATTGAAAATTTGAGGCAGGAGGCGCATTTGCAGAACTTACAAACTGAGAGGCACTTGGGAAAGAGGGAGTTCTGGGAGTTGGCCACAAGGAATCTGTAGTTGCATAAGAACTTCCCAAGGGAGCTTGCAGCTTCAGCACTGCTGACATGCAGGAGTGGAACAATTTCTTATGTACCCGAAATTCCCTGGAAAATATCGTTGTCATCTCAAATTCCACTCAGTTTCCAAAATAACTCTGAATATAACAGGAAGGAGGCAGACGTAAGTGATTAAAATGGTAGAGGCAAGAAATCAAAACTGTGGGCCACTCCATGGCTTCTTTTTTCAGTAGTACCACATCTGCTAATGGTGCCCAGCTATGGCGGTGTAATAACACCACTACACAGGCAACAAGAAAAATGAATTTTAGCAATTCACAATCCAGACTAATGGCCTCACCAATAATCCATGCACGAACAAAGACCATCCTCAAAGTGATGAAAGCGATTGGCATCCCTCACAATGATTGCTCTCCCAACTATTTTTGAAATAAACTTTGTGGAATTGTGGCAATCTTCACAAACCCGCAGATTTTTTGTTATTTGGAGAGGAGTACCAGGGGCTGTGTTGATGAGCCCAAATGCAATAACAAGTTTCTTGCTATGGTGACAAAAATGAAACACCTTTTCTTCTTCTTCCACATCATGCAGAACAAATTTAGTATAAGGCACGTACCCCGCATGGTGCATGAGCCCTGACAATCTCTGCAGTTCTGCATGAATTTCAATCATTTGCGGGTGGTCCTGATCCTCTACCACAAATGTATGCACCTCATTATTCACTTCAATCCAGGTGTGACCTGGCTGTTTCTTTGCACCTTTTTCCTTTCTCTGCCTTTCAACATTCTCACAGAGATGCCTGTTGCCAGCAGCAGCGTAGATGTTTGACAGCAGTACATAACCAGCGACATTTTGCAGCTCCATTTCAAGAATTCGTTCGGCAACACATTTTGCCATCTCCATATTACCATGAATTCTGCAAGCACCAAGCAAAGCCTTCCATGCAGCACAGAGGGTGTACAGGGCATTGCCTTGATAATATTCTCTGCCTCCTGTAGATGGCCAGCACGGCCAAGAAGGTCAACCATGCAGGTGTAATGTTCTGACTTTGCAGAAATCATATAGTCTCTGAGCATTGAAGCATACAAGTGCATGCCTTCATCCACCAGACCTGCATGGCTACAAGCTGACAAAAGACAAACAAAAGTGATATCATTTGGTTGTACAACTTCTTCACACATTGATTCAAAACATTTAAGAGCTTCCCTACCGTGCCCGTGCATGGCACATCCTCCAAGTATAGCATTCCAAGTGACCACATCTCAAGATGGCATCTTGTTGAACACTCTCCAAGCATCATCCATGCTCCCACATTTTGTATACATGTCGACCAAGCTATTCCCCACAAACACATGAGACTCACAGCCACTTTGAATGATCTCTGCATGAGCACACCTGCCCTCTTTGAGGGCACCTATGCTGGCACATGCATTCATGACCCCCACAAAAGTAACAGAGTCTGGTTGCACATTCTCCTGTTGCATTTGTCGAAATAGTTGCAGTGCCTTCTGCCCTTGCCCACATTTCACATGTTCCAATATCATGGCATTCCAAGTGACCACATCTCAAGATGACATCTTGTTGAACACTATCCAAGCATCCTCAATGCTGCCACATTTTGCATACATGTCGACCAAGCTATTCCCCACAAACACATGAGACTCACAGCCACTTTGAATGATCTCTGCATGAGCACACCTGCCCTCTTCAAGGGCACCTATGCTAGCACATGCATTCAGCACCCTGATAAAAGTAACAGAGTTTCGGTGTACACCTTCCAGTTTCATTTGTCGAAATAATTCCAGTGCCTTCTGCTCTTGCCCACATTTCACATGCCCCAATACCATGGCATTCCAAGTGGCCACATCTTGAGATGGCATATTGTGGAACACTCTCCAAGCATCTTCAATGCTCCCACATTTTGCATACATGGCAATGAGGCTATTCCCCACAAAGACCTGAGACTCCAAACCACTTTCAATGATCTGCCCATGAACACACCTGCCCTCTTCAAGTCTTCCTAAACCAGCACATGCCTTAATCACCTGAACAAAAGTGAATATGTCAGGAGGTGTTCATTCTCGTTGCATTTGTTGGAAAAGCTACATTGCCTTCTGAAGTTGCCCATCCTTCACATATTTTGTAAGCTTGCAATTCCATGCAAAAGAATGCAATTGCACTGTGCCTGGTGCCAATGCTGCCATCTCTGCTGCCACCCATG
>Ga0209208_10002558_pt1 | contig 26126 bp, 20 predicted proteins | sample S1TSphfallax_3_FD_187694 | JGI IMG/M metagenome (GOLD analysis project Ga0209208, IMG submission 187694) | Host-associated microbial communities from peat moss isolated from Minnesota, USA - S1T2_Fd - Sphagnum fallax MG (SPAdes) (version 2) | ecosystem: Host-associated > Plants > Peat moss >...
CATGGTTTCCGAGATTTCTTTGCCGGAGGCGTGCGAATAGATCATTGCGCCGCGGCGGAGTTTTCCTCCCAGCAACTCATAGACAGGCATGCCAGCCTGGCGGCCCTTGATATCCCAAAGCGCCTGGTCGACGCCGCTGATGGCGTTGTTCAGCACGGGGCCGTTGCGCCAGTAGGAGGAGTTATACATGGCTTCCCATAAATCCTCGATGGCGTCGGTGGGACGGCCCAAAAGGAAGGGCTTCAGGTATAAGTTGACGGCGTCGACGACTAACTCGGCGCGCTGGGTGAACGTGGCGCAGCCGTAGCCGTAGAGGCCGTCCTGGTCGGTGGTGATTTTGACCACCACCAGGCGCGAGCCGGCCGGCTGCGTGGCGATGACGGAGACGTCCTTGATTTTGGGGATGGACATGCCGCGCAGGCGGGAGGCCAGCAGCGGTGAAAGGAGGGCGCTGGCGCAGAAGGCGCGACGGCTCAAGTTAGTTTTCATTTGAATTCACTTTCCCATGGCGGTGCGGTTCCGGCCGGGGCTTGCGCCAGGGCGTCGCGCAACGCGGCTCGAATTTTGGTGTTGCTGGGGTCCATTAACAATGACTGGTGCAGCTCGTTCAGGCCTTCGGTCCACTGGCCCAGGCGCAGCATGGCCACGGCGTAGTTGACATGAATGGGCACGCTTTTGGGAGAGAGGCGGGCGGCGGCGGCGTATTTGTCGAGCGCGCCGCGCAGGTCTCCGGCGCTTTGCAGTTTTGCGCCTTCATTGTTGAGCTTGACGGCTTTCATGTCGATCTCAGAATCGAGTTCATCCTGTTTCAGAAGCGCGGCTAACTGCTGTTTTACAACATCGGCTTCCTGGTCCTGGCCGTCCTGGCGCAGGGCTTTTTGATAAGCGTTCAGGATGGAGTGGTCTTGCGGCGCAAATTTGTGAGCGTGACGCAAGGGTTCGACGGCAAGGTGGGGCTGATGCTGGGTGAGATATTCTTCGCCGAGGCGGTATTGCGCGACGGAGTCATCTGGGGCCAGGTGAATCGCTTTTTGGAAGGCGGCGATGGCGGCGGGGTGATTGCCCAGCAGTTTTCGGGCTTCGCCTAGATCTGACCAGGCTTCGGGGAATTTGGGGCGGATGGATATGGCTTGTTCCAGGTGCTTGGCGGCTTCGGATGGGTTGGCTTGTTCGGCGGAGATTTTGGCTCGGAGGTAGTGGGCGGTTGCGGCGTCGGGGTCTGTTCCCAGGAGAGTTAGGGCTTTATCCAGATGCTGGGCGGATGCGGGGAAGTCGCGTTGTTCGAGAAGCACTCGGCCTAACTCAAGCTGGGGGGTGGGTGCGTTGGGGTTTAGTTTTACGGATTGTTCGAGCGGGTTGCGGGCGGCTTGGAGGTCTCCGAAGTTGAGGTAGGCTTCGCCGAGGGCGGCTTGGGCTTCGGGGTTGTTCGGAGTTAGATGCACGGCTTGATTTAAATGATCGAGGGCGGCGGGGTATCGTTTGGATTCGGAGAGGAGAGTTCCCAGGAGGAGCTGGGCTTCGGGGTTATTGGGGTTGGTTTGGGTGAGGGTAGTTAGCAGTTGGATGGCTTCGGTTTGGTGGTTGGTTTTGATGAGTTGCCAGGCTTGAGTAAGGGCGGGCTCCTGTGAGAACAGGAGCCCGTTGAGAAGAATGATGAGCGTTGCGGTTGTCAGGGGCAGCGAAAAGGGGACGGAGAGATATGTCCACCGAGCCGGATTGCAGACTTGGGCAGGCAAGCTATGGGGGACACATTTCTCCGTCCCCTTTTCGCCCGCTGCGACAGAAGTTATCTCCCCGGCCATCTTAGAAGAGTATCTTGAGGCCGAGTTCCATTTGGCGGCCCGTGACGTTGGCGGGTGTGGCGATTTGCGCTCCGTAGGTTCCTCCGGGAGCGCCCTGATAGAGGTTGGTCCCGTAGTTGGGGTCGGAGGGGTTGAGATTCGGATCGCCCCGGTTCAGGCGATTGAAGAGATTGTAGGCGGAGACTTTGAGCTGCATGTGAACCCGTTCCGTCACGTTGAAGCTCTTGAGCAGGCTGGCGTCCACATCCCAGAAGCTGGGGCCGACCAGGCAGGAGAACTGGACGTTGAAGGGCACGATGGCGGAGGAGTTCGCGGCCAGCGGCACCATGGAGGTGTTGAACCAGTTTTGCGGCGTGGGGTTGGAGTTGCATGGGTTGCCGTTGATGGTGACGGGCGAATAGATGGGGCTTGCGCCGTTCTGGGTGTTGTTGAAGCGCGGATAATCGCCCGTGAAGAAGGTGGAGAGCCCGGTGATTTGCCAGCCTCCGATGAGAGCGTCCATCGCGCGGTTGGCGTTGGCGAAGTAAGTGCGGCCTTTGCCCAGAGGCAACTCATAAGTGCCGGCGATATTGAAGTGGTTGCGAGGCTGGTCGCTGTCCTGCCAGGATAACTGGTTGTTGTATTCGGCCAAGGAGTTAGCGAAGTTCTGCTGCTCCTCGCGAATGTGGACATAGGAGACCAGGAAGTTATAGCCGTGGCTGAAGCGCTTCTGGACCTGGATTTCCTGGGAGTTATAGCGCTCGCTTGCGCCCAGCACGCCGATTTCGAACAGCGGACCGTATTGCGGATAAGGAACCAGCAATTGGGAGAGCTGAACGGTGGGCGTGTTGTAGAGGTTGCCGGGCAGAAGCGAAGGGTTGTTCTGGAAGTGATAGAAGGGATTGGCCACGCTCTGGGACAGGAAAGCGGTTCCATATTGCTGGCCAATCAGCGGATTGACGGCGTTCAATTCCTTGCTGTATTGCTGATCTCCAAAGTTGCTGAAGATGGTGGCGGAAACCACAATCTGGTTGGGGAACTCGTGCTGGAGGGTGAGATTGAGCCGGTCGTTGTAAGGCTGGCGCGAGTTTTGTGGATACCACAAGAGACCGGATGTGCTGCCGCGCCCGGTGGCCGCGCCGCCGGATGTTCCCTCGATGGGCAGCAGGGGATTGGTGCCGGCTGGAAATGGATTGGAGAAGGTTTGCTGCGGGATGCCGTTTTGCAGCGGGAGGGTGGACTGAACGCCGGATTCACCGTAGAAAGGCGGCTCCAGAATGTTGATGTCTTCGAAGCCGGACAGCGGCGCGTGCGTGAAATCGAGCTCAATGGGCTGAACGTAGCGGGCGTAGCCGAAGCGCAGGGCGGTTTTGTCATTCAGGCGGTACGCGATGCCGAAGCGCGGCGCCAGCGCAAGTTTCTGGGCGTTCCACATGCCGGGATGGCTGGCGCTGGTGAAGCTCCATGCGCCGTCGTACTTGTAGAAGTTGCTTCCCACCAGGTCAGTAGCGATGGCGGGCATTTGCGGCGGATTGTTCACATACGCCGTGATGGGCGTGGTGAGGTTGAGGCCTTGCGAGAGCAGGTGATTAGGGTCGCTGAACGCAGTTTCATACTCATCGCGCAGGCCGTAAGTGATGGTGAGCTTCGGAGTGACTTTCCAATCGTCCTGAAAGAAGAATCCGTACCATTGCGAATACGGCGTGGGAGCGGGACCGCCGTAGACGGTGGAACCATTATCAAGCGCGCCCAGCAGGAAGCTGGCGAAGCCGTCGCCGGAAGTGGCGGGAGGATTGTTGAAGGTGCTGGCGGTGAGGGCGGCGGGGAATGAGAAGGTGTCATAGCTGTTGACGTAAGTGATGCCGCCGACGCGCCTCCACTGGAATCCGGTTTTCAAGTAATGGGAGCCCACCTGGTGGGCGATGGTGGCGCTGAAGGATTCGCCCTGCGGCTTTTGCAGCCAGAAGAAGCCGGGACCTCCGACGCTTTCGCCGCCGATGTTCAGGCTGGGCTCATAGACGGGAACGTTGTTGGAGGAAGTCTGGTAAGGTGCGTACCAATCGTTGTTCGGCCAGATCTTGGAGAGGCCGTTTGCGCCCAGATCCTTGGCGGCGTAGGAATCAGAGAAGTTATGCCAGTCGCCATTGAAATCGACGACGGTGCTGGGGTTGACGGTCCAGACGACGTCGCCGGCCACCTGGTTGCCGCCGCGGATGGAGCCGGTGGGCTGAATGAGGAACGAATCATTGGGAGTTGGATTGGTTCCGAAGTTGTTGGTGTTGTAGCGGGCGTAGTGGCCGGAGATTCTCCATTTTTCATTGATGTCGTAATCGACTTTATCCATGAAGTTGTAGTAATTGAAAATGTTGGGTTCTGCGCCCAGATAGTTGTTTTCGCCGCTGAGATTGCTGCCGGGGTTGTTGGGGGCCCAGAAATCGTTCATGAGAGCGGCGGTGTCGGGGTCGAAGCGGCTGGCGGGGATGATGTTGCCGACGAATGGGGTGCGGGCGATGGAACCGGTGGTGTTGTTCACCACGGTGGTGTAAGGATCATAGATGACGCGCAGGGTGCCGTCGGCGTTGAGCGATTGCGAGAAATTGCCGTTTTTTTCGAGCGTGGTGGGAACGGTGAGGTTGAGGCTGCCGGGAGAGCTGACTTTCCATTTTTCGAGCGAGAAGAAATTGAAGAGCTTGTTTTTCAGGATGGGGTTGCCGAACGTGCCGCCGTACATATTCTGGCGGTTGGAGTTCAGCACGTCCTGGGTGCGGTCTTCTTTGGCGCTGAGCCAAGGGTAGCGGCCCAGATAGAAGGCCGAGCCGTGCCATTCGTTGGTGCCGGACTTGGTGGTGACATCGATTGCGCCGCCCGCGCTGTGGCCGGTTTCGGCTTCCACGCTGTTGATGGAGACGATGCTTTCCTGAACGTCATCGGTGTTGGGAACGTAGGCCACTTTCTGGCCGATGCCGGTGGGTATGCCGTCGATTTCGAGCTCGTTTTTCAAGTTAGTGCCGCCTCCGAGGTCGACGCTGTTGGCTGACCAGGAGTTATAGGGCTGGACTTCGCCGCGGGTGTTGATGGCTTGCGGCTCAATTAAGGTGAGCTTGAAGGGATTGCGGTCCAGGCGCGGTGTGTCGTTCGCCATCTTGGTGTCGATGGTGAGGTCGTCGTTGGAGGTGTTGAACTGGACGCCTTCAGCCACCTCATTGACGGTGACGGACTGGGTGAGAGCGCCGACGCTGAGAACGGCGTTGACGGTGACATCGCCTCCGGATTGGACGGTGATGGAGGGCTGGGTGAACTTGGGGAAGCCGGCGGCTTCGACAGTCACGGAATAGGTGCCGGGTTCGACCAGGTCGAAGACATAGAGACCGGTGCCGCTGGTTTTGCGGGTTGTGGTGACTCCGGTTTGGACGTTTAAGAGAGTGACGACAGCGCCGGGAATGACGGCGCTGCTGCTGTCTGTGACCAGGCCTTGGATTTGGGCGCGGTTTGTTTGCGCCCAAGTGGTGGTGGTGATGGAGAGAAGCAGGAGGACGGCTAAAGATAGTGTTCGAAATTGTTTCATAAAACCCCTTTCCCTGTTGTGGATCTAATTGTTTTGTAGGTCAAGGAGTAGTTGGTTAATTAACGGGAATGAGGAGGCGAAGATTTACGTAAAGTGAGGTGATTACGGGCAGCGAAAGAAGGGGACGGAGAGATATGTCCACCTGGTTGAATTGTTGGCCCTGGTGGATTGCCTTTGGGGACATATTTCTCCGTCCCCTTCTTTCTTTCTTTCTAGTGGCAGCGGCAGAGGAAGGGTTAGTCGGCTCGGTAGGTGATGACTTCGGCGTTGCTGGCTGCTCCTCCTAATGAGCGGACTCTTATTAGGATCTCGAGATGTTTGGGTTGGGAGGTGTCGAGGAGGCGCTTGAGGGATGGGGGGAAGTCCTGTCTTAGGAGCAACTGGCCGGCGGCTTCGGAGGCTTCCATGGTGATGCCGTTGAGAATGAGAACGCTGCCGTTTTTGCCGAGGTTGGGAACCAGCGCGATGTCGGCATAGCTTTCCACAATGCTGGAGCCGTTCAAGATGTTCTTATAATCTGCGGGTTCGGAGGGTTTGGGGTTGCGGTTGTGGAAATAGAAGGCATGGGTGGCGGGGTCTTGCAGCATGGCGAAGTTGAGCTGGGGCTCAAAGAGGCCAACCCAGGGATTGCCCCGGCGGCTGCCGATGAGCACGAAGTTGCCGGTGTCGAAAGCGCGAATGTTGAGATGGCGGGCGTAGTGGATGACGCCGGGTGCTCCCAGGTGCTGGCTGAGTTCGAGAAGGCGGCCGGAGATGTCGACGTCGCCCAGGCTGGTGTATTGGCGCGAGGCGAGAAGCGTGAGGGTGCGGCGAAGCGGCTCGTCTGAGACCTTACTTAATAGGTTATCGGGATAATGACCGCCGATGTAATCGGCCAGAGTGATATCGGTTCCGAGAGAATCCTGGAGGAGGACGAGGCAGGTGTCGGCGACGACAATGGAGGGCGGCGAGGCGGGATTCAATATGGAGGACCAGATGAAGTTAGGGGCGGGTTGCTTATGGCGGGTGAGAAAGATGGCGATGAGCGCGATGGCGAAGGTGAGTCCTGCCAGCAGGTAGGCTTTGCGGAGTGATTTGCGCGGGACAGAGGGCGGCGGTTCTGGAGGCGCTATTACAGGAGCGGCCACGGGCGTTGAAACGCGGGCGGTGAAGCGCGGGACATAGCTGCCTTTGGGAATGGTCAGCAGAAGCGTTTCGGCCTGGCCGTCGGTGCTGAAGTATTCGTCGAGTTTCTTGCGCAGATGGCTGATTTGCACGCGGACGATGTTGTCGTCGTTGGGGTTGAAATCGGGCCGGCGGCCAAGGACGCTGCAGCCGATTTCGTGCTCGCGAATGGCGGCGTTTGGGTCTGTTATGACGCGCTGGCACAAATACAGAAGTATTTCGCGCAGTTGCGTGGCTTTGACAAGGTGGCGGCTGGTGGCGATGCGGAGCGCGAGAGCCCAGCGTTCGTCGTCAGCGAACCCGTGATCAGCAAGCTTGGAATCAACATAGTTTCCTTGAATGGTATTCATACAGCGAATCCGCATGCAGATAATATCAAAGACTTATCCGGCATGGTTGTTTTTACGTAAACCGGATGGGTAAAACACGTTAATTGCCTTGGCAGTGAAACATTTGGTATTCAACCTGGAGAGAGTATGCTGAACCGGAGGAAATTTCTTTTGAGCGCCTGCGCGGGCGGCTTTGCGCTGGCTGCGCTGCCAAAGATGAAGATAACGCGCGTGCGCGTTTATGAGCCGCCGAACCCGTCGCCGCTTTTCAACCAGAGCGACAAAGTGGTGACGGTGGAGACGGACGCGGGGATTACCGGCATTGGGGAAGGCGGATCAAAAGACACGCTGGAGCAGGGCGCGGGACGGCTGATTGGGCGCGATCCGCAGCATATTGAGCAGTTGTGGCAGGACATGAACCGGGCGTACTTTTATCCGGCCGGGCGCGAGAAAGAAGACGCGCTGGGGGCGCTGGATTTGGCTTTGTGGGACATCAAAGGCAAGGCGCAGAACATGCCGGTGCATGAGGTGCTGGGCGGCATGGTGCGCAACCATTGCGAATGCTACAACACGGCCGGCATTATTCCGGGCGTGAAGCCGGGCATGGGATTGAAGGAGCGGGCGCAACTGACGATTGCGGCGGGGTACCGGGCGTTTCGCATGGGCGCGGCCGACAGGCCGATTAACAGCACATACAACACGCACGAGCGGATTAACCAGCTTTATGAAGACTGCGCGCAGGTGCGGGAAGGCGTGGGCAAGGATGGCGATTGGGCGGTGGATTTTCATCAGCGCTTTGATTTGCCGGATGCCATTCGCGGGTGTGACTTGATTGCTCCGCTGGCTCCGTACTTCGTGGAAGATCCGGTGCGGGCGGAAGCGTTTCACCAGGATTTGCCGATTTTGCGCAGCAAGGTGAGCGTGCCTCTGGCGGCGGGCGAGGAGTGGGGCAACCGCTGGGATTTCAACACGCTGGTGGAAAAGCACAGCATTGATTATGTGCGGGCCACGCTGCCGAACGTGGGCGGCATCACGGAGATGATGAAGATTGCGGCGCTGTGCGAGACGCACTTTATTGGAATGATTCCGCACTTTACCGGGCCGATTGCGACGGCCGCGCTGGTAAACAGCTTGGGGACATTTTCCGGGCCGCTGCTGATGGAGTATAACTTTGAAGGACGGACCATGCCTTATTTGCCGCAGTGCCTGGATTTCAAGAACGGGAAGCTGTATCCGAATGAGAGGCCGGGGCTGGGCGTGGAATTGGACATGAAGTACCTGAAGATGGTGGCGGAATTCACGGAGCCACAGACGGCGCGGGCGCAGACTTATTTCCGGCCTGACGGGTCAATCACGAACTGGTAGGGTGTGTAGATTGCCGCTGCGCTGGCTGCTGATTTTCTGGATTTTTTTGATGAGCTCGGTTGCGTATCTGGACCGGGTGAATATTTCGATTGCGAGCAAGTCGATTGCGCAGGATTTTGGGCTGAGCCACACGCAACTGGGTTATGTGTTCAGCGCGTTTCTGCTGGGCTATGCGTTTTTTCAGGCACCGGCGGGGCGCGTGGCGGACAGGCTGGGGCCGCGGCTGGTGCTGATGATCAGCGTCATCTGGTGGGCGTTTTTCACGGTGGCCATTACGCTTCTGCCTGCGGGCGCGCCGGCGGTGATTTTTCTGCTGATCGCGATCCGGTTTTCGCTGGGGATTGGCGAGGCGGTGATGTATCCGGCTTCGAACAGTTTTGTTTCGGCGTGGATACCGTCGAGCGAGCGCGGCATTGCGAATGGGTTCATTTTCGCGGGCGTGGGATTTGGCGCGGGCGTGACGTCGCCGCTGATTACCTATTTAATGATTCATTATGGCTGGCGGTCGGCGTTTTATGTGAGCGCGCTGATTGGGCTGGCGGCGGGATCGATTTGGTTCTTGCTGGCGCGCAACAAGCCGAGAGAGCATCCGTGGATTACGGAGGCGGAGGCGCGTTTTATTGAGGCGGGATTGCCGGCGGCGGCTCGCGGGAAAGAATCAATGCCGTGGCTGGCGATTTTGGCGAACAAAAATGTGGCGGCGCTGACGTTCAGCTATTTTTCGTTCGGGTATGTGGCGCAGATTTTTTTCAACTGGTTTTTTATTTACTTGAATGAAGTGCGCGGGCTGGATTTGCGGCAGAGTTCGCTTTACACGATGCTGCCGTTTATTGCGATGTCGGTTGGCTCGATTGCGGGCGGATTGGTGAGCGATTACTTGACGCGGGCGCATGGCAAGCGGCTGGGGCGATGCGGCGTGGCGATCTTCGGCATTGGCTTGTGCGCGGTGTTTATTGTGCTGGGAAGCCAGGTGTCGAGCCCGCAACTGGCCAGCGTGGTGCTGGCGGGCGGGGCGGGATCGCTGTATCTGGCGCAGAGTTCGTTTTGGTCGGTGAGCGCGGATATCGGCGGCAATAGCGCGGGGTCGCTTTCGGGCGTGATGAATATGGGGGCGCAGTTGGGCGGGGCGCTGACGGCTTCGCTGACGCCGGCGATTGCGGGCAGGTATGGATGGGGCGCGGCGTTTTGGGTGGCGGCGGGATTGGCGGCTGCGGGAGCGGTGGTTTGGGTGTTGTTGGATGAGGGGCGGGGGAGTTATGCGAGATCTGCCGGAGCCGGCGCGACCTCGGGCAAGTCGGCGGGCGTGTAGCCGGTGCCGCCGGGCTGCTGATAGCTGACGGAGAAGGCGAGTGCGCGCACGCCGTTCTCAAGGGCTCTGCCGGCGTGGACGGCGTTGCGGGGGATGCGTATGAAGTCGCCTTTGTGGCAGACGCGCGCTTCTTGCTCAATCTGGATGATGACTGAACCTTCCAGGATGTAGAAGAACTCGTGGGTGTCGTGGTAGTGCGGTTCGGCGCGAACGCCCGGCGCGAGTGTGAACTCTTCCACCGCTTCCAGATAAGTTCCGCGGGTTTCTTCATAGGCGGAAAATTTGGGTATGAAGCCCCAGACTTTCACTGTTTCGTGCATCACCACGGGTGAGATTTCTTTTGCTGACCAAATGTCCATGTTGTTTACTCGGCGAAGGCGATGGCGGGTGAAAATTCGGCGTGGGGCGCGGCGAGCGGGGCAATGGATTCGTGCTCGGCGTAGATGAGGATTGAGTTGTAGCGGCCGTTGGCTGGATCGCGGTGGACGAGCAGGCGGCGGCTGGCGACGTCGAGTATCCAGTATTCGGCAATGCCGGCGCGGGCGTAGAGGGGGGCTTTCACGGTGCGGTTGTAATCCAATATGGTGTCGGACACTTCGACCAGGAGGCTGATGTCTTTGGGTTGGGGATTGCCGGATGTCAGGCTGGACGACTTGCGATTCAGGACGATTATGTCGGGCACTGGTTCGTTTGCCGGGTTGTCTTCGGGACGCACGTCGATGGGGGCTTCGACATTAACGAACTGCACGCCGAAGATTTGAAGAAGCCAAAAATACAGCGGGGAAAAAGCGTTCACATGCGGGCGATTTTTTCCCATTTTGCTGATGAGCTCTCCGTCAACCAGTTCCAGGCGTTCTTTCTCGAAAAGGCCTGCCGCTTCCAGCGGGGCGCACTGCTCGCGGGTCCAGCGCTTGCGCGGCGGGAACTGAGTAGGCGGGGGTTCCAGGGCTTCTGTCAGGAGGGTCGGCATGACGACTGCGCTACACCACGCTTTGCTACACCACGCTTTGCTACACCACGCTTTGCTACACCACGCTTTGCTACACCACGCTTTGCTACACCACGCTTTGCTACACCACGCTTTGCTACACCACACTTGGCTACACCATTAGAATACCCAAGCTAATCAGGATGGCATCGTTCAACCCGTCTCATCGTTGCTAGCAGAATGGCGGATTGCGATACCAGGCGAGGAACGTTCATCCGCGCTTTGCTATGGCGCGCCTGGACGATTTTGGCGGGCCGGCCTTCAGCGCCGCTTCTTCTTCCAGCGGGAACCACTCGGCGGCAATTTCCAGGCTGCGTTGCGAGTTGGCAAGATAGCCTTCCCGGAGCGCTTTGCGGAGAGGCTGGCGGCTCCGCGACTGAATGTTTATGCGTTTGCTCATTCGGCCTACATGAGCAGCTTACACACGCTGGGTGTGTATGTCAATTTTCTTTCAGGCCGCCTGGGCTTTGGGGAGGCAGGTGGCGTAGGCGGCGAAGACTTCTTCAAAGACCGAATCCCAGGATTGGTTCAGGGCGTAATCGCGCGCGGCGGCGGCCATTTTCAGGCGCAGGGTTTGGTCTTGCGCCAGATGGGCGACGAACTGGATGAAGTCGCTGTCGTCCGTGGCCACGTGGCCGGTGAGGCCTTCCTGGATGAGGAATTTGGGGCCGCCAGCGCTGGTGACCACGCAGGGCACGCCGGAAGCGAGGGCTTCCAAGACCACGTTGCCGAAGGTGTCGGTGGTGGAGGGGAAGGCAAACACGTCCAGGTTGGCGTATTCTTCGGCGAGTGGTTCGCCGCGCAGGACGCCGGTCAGGCGGGCGTTGGGGACGTTGCTTTCCAGCCAGGCTTGCTCACTGCCTTCGCCCACGATGACGAACTCGAAATCAGTGATGCCTTTTTCGAGAAGGCCCTGGCCGATGTGGGCGAGGAAGCGGACGTTTTTTTCCGGCGTCAGGCGGCCCACGTAGCCGATGCGAAACGTGCTGTCGGCGCGATTGCGTTTGGCGGGATGAAACAGGTCGGTCTCCACGCCGCGGCGCATCAGATAAACGGGCTTGCCGGTTAAGTTGCGCGTCAGGTCGAGCAGTTCCTGGTTGGGCGCCATCACCATTTCGGCCTGGGCGTAAAAGGCGCGCAGGATTTGGAGCGAAACGCCTTCGGCCATGTAGCCGAGCGTGTGGCTGGGGCCAGCGCCCAGGAATTCCATCATGCGTTCCAGGCGGCGGCCGGCATATTCGTGCAGGCTGGTGTGCCAGGAGATGACCATGGGGATGCGCATGATCAAAGAAAGATAAGAGCCGATTGCGCCCAGGTCGCCGGGGCCGGTGACGTGGATGAGATCAGGCTTGAAATCGTGAAATGCGCTTTGGACTCGGCCGGCGTGGCGGAGCAGGAAGGGGTCGTAATCGAGATTGGCGTCGAGCTCGAACTTGGCGGGGCCGCGCGCCAGTTGCAGGATATTGACTTGGCCGTCGTTTGTCAGTTCAGTGGCCGGACCGGCGTGAACGCTGAGAAAGGGGATTTGACGCCGTCTGGCAAAGGCTTCCAGATGGCGGCTGGTGTGCGCCACGCCGTTGACTTCGTGAAAAGTGTCGGGCAGGAACGCGACGCGGGGATAACGGGTCAAGCAGCCTCCGAATCGGACCAGGCGATGGCGGTCCGTTCATTCAACGCCAGGCGCAAGGCAGATCTGACGCCGCGCCATTCCAGCAGACGCATGGCGGCGACAAAGTGTTTCACCACGGCCGGGCCGCCGTCGGTCCAGATGGCGTTGATGGGAACAACTGCGCCGGTGTCGGGGTTGCGATAGTAGACGCGGTCGCCCCAGGTTTTTCGGCCTTCGAAAGCTTCCGGATAGTCGCGCACCACATCCACCATGGTTTGCAGAATGCGGTGGCGCAGCGGTTCGCGGTATTGCGGCATGAAGACGACATGGCTGCGGCCTTCGCGGCGAACTTCCTGGACGAAGCCGGCGAAGGTGCTGGCGCGCGAGAGATTCAGGATGGCGTTGGCTTCGCGGCCGTGGCGGTCGCCGCCGGAGACCACGGGCAGGTTGGCGTCGCGGCCCAGGATGATGACGCTGCGATTTTCATCCCAGGAGCGCAGCCCGTTCAATTCCAGGCCATGAAACTGGGAGCGGTAATTGGCCAGAAGCCGGCGCAGCACTTCGCGGTGATTTTCAAGACCGATGCCCTTTTCGTCCCACAGCGGGTGATTCAGAATCAGCAGCACGTCGGGCAAGGAGTTCAGCATGTGCAGCAAGCCGCCCAGTTTGTGCTCGTCAGGCTGGGCGGTGAAGGCGGCCAGCTCCTCAGAAATGGCGGCCGCGCTGGATGGGGGAAGGTTATGCACGCCCAGATGGAAAAAGGTGGGGCCGAAGGGGATGGTCCATTCGTTGGAAACCGGGACTTTGGCGAAGCGCTCCAGCACGCGCAAAGTTGCGCCGGCGCGAATATCATCGTGATCCGTGAGGGAGACCAGGGCGGGGAGCTGAAACTGGCGCTGAATCTGCTTTTCTTCCACGCGATAGGCTTGGCGCGGGGCCAGCGGCGGAGTCCAGAAGGCGTCGTTGAAATTGAAGGCGCGGCCCTTGGCTTGGCCGTAGATGCTTTCCTGGCGGCGAATGGCGCTGCCCAGGTAGGGAATTTTCGCCGTGTAGCGCGGGACCATGCCCAGGCTTTCTTCCGAATACATCGTGTGGCTATGCAACGAAACGCCAGTCCGAACGTCGGCAGGCAGAGCGGCGTCCTGCCAGAAGAACTGAAGTGAACTGCGGGCTGTAACGGTCATCTGATTTCACCCCCGCACCTAGCGTGTGTGAATAGTGTTTCGATGGGATGACCTGAATGTGAATTGGCGGTTAAAAACAATTAGTTTCTGAAATGTTCGATAGTTTTGGCGGGATTGGGCGGTACTTGGCAAGGTAGTACCCTCTAATAATCCTGGGAGATATAGTATTGCACTGGAACGATTGGTAGATTAAGAGCAATAGTTGAAAATGACGAAGGCCGCCACTGCCACAGAGAGCGATACGCAGCTTGAAACGATTCTGCGCGAGAGGATCGCGGAGCTGGAGTTGTCGGTGAGCCGCCTGAATGAGCGTGTGTCGCTGTACGAGACGCTGTTTTCCGCCAATCCGATTCCGGCGATTATCTACCGGCTGGATAATTTCAAGATTCTGGACACCAACGCGAGCGCGCGCCAGTTGTACGGCCATGCGGCGTCGGTTCTTGCGGGCTTCACCTTTTTAGACTTGTTTGCGACGCCGGCCAACCGGGATGAGCTGGCGGCCGCGCTGCGCCAGGCGAGCAATGACATTGGGCCGGTGGCCCACAAGCGCGCGAACAAGAAGCCGCTGATGGTGAAGATTGTGCTGTTTCCGTTTGCCTTTGAAGGCGTGGAGGCGCGCATTGCCATGCTGGAGGACAAGACCACGCGGCTGCTGGCGGAAGATGAGCTGCGCGCCAGCGAGGAGCGGTTTCGCGAGCTGTTTGAAAACGCCAACGACGTGATTTTCATTCACGATTTGAAGGGCAAGCTGATTGCGGTGAACCGGGCGGCGGAAGCGATGACGGGATACCGGCGCAGCGAGGTTTTGGGGCGCAGTTTTGAAGAGCTGGTTGCGCCGGAAGCGCGCAGCAAGACGCAGGACAATATTCGCGCGCACCTGGGCGGCAGCGCGACGCAGCATTACGAGCTGCCGCTGCTGGCGAAATCAGGCAGCCCGCGCTATCTGGAAGTGAGCACGCGCGTGGTTTACCGGCGCGGGCATCCGGTGGCCATTCAGGGCATTGGGCGCGACATTACGGACCGCAAGGTGGCGGAGCGGCGGCTGCTGGAATCGTCCCAGGAGCTGGTTGAGAAAAACGCGGAGCTGAGCAACGCTTTGCGGCTGGCGCAGGAAGCCACGCAGCTAAAAGAGCAGTTTCTGGCCAACACTTCGCATGAACTGCGCACCCCGATGAACGGCATCATGGGAATGGTGAATCTGCTGAAGACCACGGATCTGGACGCCGACCAGCATGAGTATGCGGACGCCATTTCGCAATGCGCCAACGATCTGCTGACCATTATTAATGACCTTCTCGATTTGTCGCAGATTGAGGCGGGCAGGCTGGCGCTGGCGAATGAGGAGTTTGATCCGTCGGAAAGTTTGCGGTCGGTGGCGAAGCTGATCCGGCTGCGCGCGGAGGCGAAAGAGCTGGCGCTGAATTACGAGATTTCAGAGAGCGTGCCGGCCACCATCACGGGCGACAGCGTGCGTTTCCGGCAGGTGCTGACGAACCTGATTGCCAACGCCGTGAAGTTCACGCAGCAGGGCAGCGTGCAAATTTCATTGAAGCCCGGCGTGAAGCCCGGAACGGTGCGGTGCGAGGTGAGGGATTCGGGAATCGGCGTGGACGAAAGCATTCGCGACCGGATTTTTGAGGCGTTTTTTCAGGCCGACGGCACCACCCGACGGCGTTTTGGCGGGACCGGGCTGGGCTTGGCCATCAGCAAGCAACTGGTGGAAATTATGGGCGGCGAGATTGGCACGCGCGATAATTCTCCGCAGCCTGGGTCCACGTTCTGGTTTGAGATTCCCACAGAGTCCGCGGCGTCGGCGGCGGCGGGACAGCCTTAAAGGCATTGCCGAATTTTGCGTTTCTGCTGATTGCGGGCGGAATTCTGCTGATTGCTTGCGAGTTTGTCTGGGTGGGCAAGGTGTGGTTTGGCTTGGCGGGCGTTGTTTGTGTGCTGGCGGGCGTGGCGGCGTTTTTAAGGATGCCGCATGGCGGGCCGGGTCTCGCTCTGATTTTGGGCGCGGCGGCTTGCTTTGCGGCTGAGGCTCTGTTCGAAACATTTTGCCTGGCCGGTGTTTTAGGCAGCGTTCTGTGGGCGGCGGGGTTCTGGAAACTGGGCGTGTACCCGCCGCTGGATGTGGCGGTTAGCGCGGTTTTGGGTGGGGCCATCACATGGCTTTTGTCGATAGCCAAGCGGGCGCGGCAAAACAAGCGCGCGTTGTAGCACTGGGAAACCAGCGGCGTGACTGAGGCGTCTATCTGAGCCATGAACACAGCCCGAGTTCTGCCCGTTTTCGCGGCGTTGACGGTATTTGTTTCGTGCGCGCTGGCGCAGGTGGACGAAGCCACTTTCCGCGCGAAATTCGGCCAGCCGCTGGCCCGGCAGACTTTCAAAATACCGGCGGGCGAGATGGTGGTTGATTATGCCGCCAACGGCCATGTCTGCCGAATCCAGCTTCCGCCCGTTGCGCCCGACAATCGGCAGCCAGGGATGAAATCTGCCGCGGCGATGGATGAATTCGCTTTGAAACTGGTGCCTCTCTCCTTGCGTGGCAAAGAATTGCAGCGGCTGTCCATGGCCAACGGCAGGATTTCCATGGTGACTACGGAGTATGAAAACGTCACGCTATTCGAGCCAAGGGCAGGCGACAGGCGAACGTCCGTTTCTATTCAGTTCAAGCGGGAGAACTGCCAGCCGCTGCCGGTCAACTAATTTGCATTCCATTCGTCTACCCGTGTGGAAGGCAACACAATGAACACTACTTTCGCCAAACTCATTCTGATTTCCGGCGCAGCGATGGGAACGCTGCTGTTTGGCCAGACGCCAGACCAGCCCGCGCCCGTTCATAAGGCGGCTAATCCGCAAATGCAACTGAACCATCTCACCAGGAAGCTGGCGCTGACCGCCGACCAGCAAAGCCAGTTGCTTCCCATTCTCACCGCGCGCGATGAGCAAGTGGCCAGCATCAACAGCGACGCTTCCTTGAGCCAGAAAGACCGGCACGCCAAACTGATGGCCGTGCGCAGCGATGCGGAAGCGCGGCTGCGCAACGTGCTGACCGATACCCAGCGCGCCGCTTATGACCAGATGCAGCAGGAAGCGCGCGAACGCGCGAAGGCAAAGAAGCAGGGAACCGTGTCAAACTAAAGGGCGATTGAAAACCGCATCCTTTCTCGCTGTTCTGTGCGCGCTGTCTGTGGGCCAGGCGCGCGCCGCTCAGCAGTTCCTGATTATTTCCGACATTCATTTCAATCCGCTGGCTGATCCGGCTCTGGCCGCGCAGTTGATGGCGGCTGCGCCCAGCCAGTGGGAGGGCATCTTCTCGGCCGACGCCCGTTCGCCCGCTCCGAAATATGGCGATGATTCGTCGTGGGCTTTGCTGTCCACGCTGGTGACGGGCATGCAAAGCATTCAGCCGCGGCCGAGAGTGATTATTCTGACCGGCGATGTGCTGCCGCACAAGTTTCAGGATAAATTCAGCGCCATTACGCATCAGTCCGACACCGCCGCTTTCCGCAGCTTCGCCCAGAAGACCTTCACCTTCATTGGCCTGGAGCTGCAGAAGGCAAGCGCGGGCGTGCCGCTTATCTATACGCTGGGCAACAACGACGAAGAATGCGGAGATTACGCGCTTCAGCCCAACGGCCCGTTCCTCGAAGACACGCAGGAGACGGCGCAAACGCTGGCGCAAGTGAATGCGGGAGTGATGGCGCAATGGGTTTCTTTGGGCAGCTATGTGGCCGCAAATCCGCTGGCGCCGCATCACCGAATTATCGCGCTGAATTCGAATTTCTGGTCCAGCCGCTATCACGATTCGTGCGGGCCAGACGCCGATCCGGGCCAGGCAGAGATGAATTGGCTGGCGGATCAACTGAAAGACGCGGCCGCGCGGGGCGACAAGGTTTGGCTGGCCTACCATATTCCGCCCGGCATCGACGGGCATTCGTCTTCCAGGGCAGGGAAGACGGTTCCGTTCTGGAAGGCGACTTACGCGGAGGCTTTTAACAAGCTGCTGGATCAATACCGCAAGACCATCGAGATGAATCTGGCCGGACACACGCATCTGGATGACATCCGCCTGGTCAAGAGCGAGCACGCTGAGACGCTGGTGATCATCAATCCCGGAGTGAGCCCCAACGTCGGCCAGAATCCGGCTTATCGCCTGGTGACGGTGGATGCAAAGGCGCGGCCCATTGACATCACTACTTACTATCTGCCCAAGCTGGACGCGCTGAAGTGGGAACAGGAATACAGCCTGCGCTCCGCTTATGGCTTGAAGAAAGTGGACGCCGCGAGTTATCAAAAGATCTACCAAAGCATTGTTGGCTCCGATCAGTGGAAGCGTTACTATTCGGTGTCACGTCCGGCGGCTGTTTCCAACGACAAGAGCTACCAGCGCTCGCTTTATTGCGCCACCGGCAACTCGGCGCCCGAAGCGTTTCAGAAATGTGTCGATCAGAGTTCCAGCTTGCCTTGATAAGTCATCTGGCTGGTTTCAAACGGGACCGACAACAGAAAACGGCCAATCTGGGCGCTGAAGTCTACTTCTTTGTCTTGCTTGGTGATTTCTTTGGATCTGGAGAAGAAATAAACAATCAGCGTTCCATCGTCGCGGGGAATGACTTCCACGCTGGACGGATTTATGTCTTTTTTCCCCGTGCGTTTCAGGGACGCCTGGCCTTTTAGCTGCTCATTGAGGCCGGCCGAATCCATATTGACGGCATGGCTGGGAACGCCATAAACCGCGACGGCGTAATGATCTTCATCCATCGAGGGCGCGTTCACGTTGCGGGATTTCAGTTCCGCGGCCTGCAGCGGGAGAGCGCTCTCCCAGCGAATAGTCAGGCTGGGCGGAGTGCTGGAGCTTGCGGCGGTGCTGCTGCTGGTGTCGCTTGTTTGCGGGCGCGCGCCCCCGTGCCTTCCCATGCCGCCGCCCATGCCACCCATGCCGGGCATCCCAATTCCCATGCCGCCTAACTGCGCGATGTTGCCGCCCCTGACGGAATCGGGCGCTTTCAATACCTTCGGAGTTACTTTCTTGGCCCAAGGCGAGTCATTCAACACCTGAACAGAATCTTCCTGGGACCATTCCGCAATGGGCTTGGTCTGCCAGGCGGGGTCGGTGGCTGCCAGTAACAGAATAGGAACACAAAAGAGAGTGAGTGGCCGCATCATGAGCGCTGACGCACGCGGAGAAATTCCAGTTTCCTCCGCCTCACTCCAGCGTCGCCCGTATTTTTAACCTGTACCGGTTGCGGTAACTCGTGACATCTTTACACCTTCGGAGGTCCTTTGATCAAGAAACTATACTTAGCTCTCGCGCTGATAGCGGCATCGGCCTTGTGCGGGCAGACCGGCGGCACGCGTGCCAGCGTGCAAGGTTCAGTGAAGGACAGCACGGGAGGAGTTATCCCCGGCGCGCAGGTTACTCTGCTCAATGGAGCAACGGCAGCGGCAACCGCCAGCACGAAGGCGGATGGAAGCTACACCATTAGCGGAGTGGCCCCTGGCACCTATAGCGTCACGGTCTCTTACAGCGGCCTGCAGCAGGCAAAGCCCGTCTCCATCATTGTGAAAGCGGGCCAAACGGTAACAGCCAACCTTGCCATGACTGTTCAGGAGGAGAAACAAACAATTACCGTTACGGGAACTACTGACAATGTTGTATCCGTTGACCCGGCTAACAACGCCACGGCGCTGGTATTGAAGGGCGAGGACCTGGATGCCCTGCCGGATGACCCTGATGACCTCCAGACTGACTTAGAAGCCTTAGCCGGACCGTCGGCGGGACCTGGAGGCGCGCAGATTTACGTAGATGGGTTTACGGGAGGACGTCTTCCTCCGAAAGCCTCCATTCGCGAGATTCGCATTAACTCGAATCCGTTTTCAGCCGAGTTCGACAAGCTGGGCTATGGGCGTATCCAGATTTTCACCAAGCCGGGCTCCGATCATTTTCATGGCCAAGCTTACTACGACATCAGCGACGGCATATGGAATTCTCGCAACCCGTTTCTGAGTTACAACCCCTCTTTCAAGACCCAGTTATTCGGCGGGAATGTGAGCGGGCCCATCACCAAGAAATCGAGTTTCTTCCTGGATGTGGAGCGGCGCGATATAGATGACAACGGAATCATCACGGCCACCATTCCAACGGCGAATCTGCTGGGGACCACTTCTTTTCAGTCTTCTTCGCCCACTCCGCAGCGGCGCACCACAGTCAGCCCGCGCGTGGACTGGCAGTTGGGCGCGAACAACACGCTGAGCGTTCGTTATGTTTATCTGGAGAACGATCACACCGTTTCCGGCATTGGAGGATTTGACTTGAATGCTATCCAGTTCGGCAATCTGAGTTATCCCAGCAGCGGCTACAGCCAGTCGGAAACCAACCAGGCCGCGCAGATTGTGGAGACGGCGGTGCTCAGCTCGCATGTGGTGAATGAAACTCACTTTGAATACCAGCGCACCACGACCAACAGCCTGAGCCAGAGCGATGCGCCGGAGTTAATGGTTTCGCAATCATTCACGGCGGGCGGTTCCGGCTACAGCGCGCCGGGTTATCCGAATAACTCCGACCTTCAGAATTACTTTGAAGTGCAGAATGCGACGTCCATTACCTGGGGCACGCACACAACCAAGATTGGCGTCCGCACCCGGACCACGCTGATAACTGATTTCGGCGCGGGATGCACGGTTTCCGGCACGTCCGCTAACACGTCCTGCTCCACGCTCGGCTTCAATGGCGCTTATGAGTTTTTGGGAGGGACCAACCTTAGTTCCATTCAGCAATATCTAATGACGGTGCAGCTTCTCAACGCCGGTTATTCCAGCGCGGCCGTGACGGCGATGGGCTACGGCCCTTCCAAATACACGGTGAACGTCGGCAACCCCTATTTCAACCTGCAGCAGACCGACCTGGCGCCTTATATCCAAGACGACTGGCGCGTGAAGCCGAACTTCACCTTGAGCCTGGGCTTGCGCTTCGAGGCGCAAACCGATATTCCAGACCATAACGATTGGGCTCCGCGCCTCGGCTTCGCGTGGTCTCCAGGCGGCAAGTCGAAGACGGTGATTCGCGGCGGCTGGGGCATCTTCTATGACCGTTTCGCCATTGCCAGCGTGGAGGAAGCAGAGCGCTATAGCGAAGGGCAAAACATCAACACCTACACGGTGAACAGCCCGACGATGTACAACGCGCTGTTCAACACGCAAATTCCGCTGAGCGACCTGATGCTGGCCAGCAGCACGCCGCAGAAATACCAGATTGACTCGAACCTGAAGTCGCCCTATTTGATGAGCACCGCCATCGGCATGGAGCGCCAGTTATTCAGCCACACCACGTTCAATGTGAACTATGTGAATTCGCGCGGCGTGCATGAGCTGCAAACGGTGGATATTAACGCACCCATTCCGGTGGTGGGCCAACTGCCGCCTGGGGCAGCGGCCAATGTTTCCAGCGCCAGCATCTGCTGCCGCCCGTATGCGTCCATCTTTGATGGCGATATTTATGATTTTCAGTCCACGGGAACGTTTAAGCAAAACCAGCTTTTGTTGAATGTCAACTCCACCGTGGGCAAGTGGCTGACGCTCTTCAGCCGATACACCATTTCGCGCGCCTACAGCGACACTGACGGATTGGGCACCATGCCCGATGATCCGTATAACCTCAAGCTGGATTGGGGGCGTTCGTCGCTGAATGCCGACAACACGTTTTTCCTGGGCGGCTCCGTCAACGCCAAGTGGGGACTGCGCTTTTCCCCATTCGTCATCTTGCGTTCGGGAATGCCATACAACATCACCACCGGCACCGATCTTTATCTGCAAGGCAGCGGTTCGCCGTCGGCGCGTCCCAGCATTTCCAGCACGCCGACCGCTTACTACGCGCCGGGAATTGGTTATCTGAATCCTGATCCGCTGGTGGGCGAGGCCATCATTCCCCGCAACGACGCAACCGGGCCGGGGCAGATCAGCATCAATCTGCGCGTGAGCAAGACGTGGGGTTTTGGAACGACTGAGTTTGCGGGTGCTTCCGGCGGATCGCGCGCCAGCAGCGGAGGCTTTGGCGGTGGCGGCGGACATGGCGGCCACGGCGGCTCGGACATGACGGACCATCGCTATAACCTGACGCTCTCGCTGAACGCGCGCAACGTGATTAACCACGAAAATTTAAACCAGCCGAACGGGTCCATGACTTCGCCGTACTTTTTGGAATCGACTGGAATCAGCGGAGGGTTCGGAGCCGAGGCCACGGCCAGCAACCAGCGCCGTCTGGATATCCAGCTTCGCTTCGCGTTTTAAAACTCGGGGACAGTCAGCCCGTTTACCTAGTTTTTTTTCCAGGTAAACGGGCTGACTGTCCCCGTATTAGTGGTTCCGTATTAGTGGTTCCTTGCCTCAAACCGCTAAAGCCAAACCGGCCTTCACCCGTAAATCCATCCCCGCAAACTCCCCGCGCCCAAACTTCACAAACGCCGCCGCCGCAATCATCGCCGCATTATCCGTCGACAAACTCAGACTCGGAAATAAAAACCGCAGCCCATTCCGCCGCGCCGCCGCCGCCCGCAATCCGCTATTGCAAGCCACTCCCCCCGCCACCACCACCGTCTCCGCGCCCACTCTCTCAGCCGCAATCACCGCCCGCCGCAGCAACTCCTCAATCACCGTAAACTGAAAACTCGCCGCCAAGTCCCGCGTCGCCTGCGGCGTCTTCTCCAGCAGCTCTTCAAAACCCGGATTCACCATCCCCCGCCGGGCCGCAATCTCCGCCTTCACATCATGCGTCTCCGTCCACCGCAGCACCGCCGTCTTAATGCCGCTAAAACTGAAATCCAGCGCATTCCCGCTCATCTTCGAAAACGTAAACTTCACCGCCCGCGCATCCCCATACCCCGCCATCCGGTCAATCACGGGCCCGCCCGGATACGGAAACCCCAGCAGCTTCCCCACCTTGTCAAACGCCTCGCCCGCCGCATCATCACGCGTCTTCCCCAGCAGCCGGTAAACGCCCGCCTCCACCACTTCAAATAAATGCGTATGCCCGCCGCTCACCACCAAAGCCACAGCCGGAAACGCAATCTCCTCGCCCTGCATCAGCACCGAATGGATATGCCCCTCCACATGGTTCACCGCAATCAGCGGCAGCTTGCGCGCAAAGCACAGCGCCTTCGCATAAGTGACGCCCACCAGCAGCGAACCCACCAGCCCCGGCCCCGACGTCACCGCAATCGCCGCCAAATCCTCCAGCCCGGCATTCGCCTTCCGCAAAGCCTCGCGCACCACCGGAGTGATCGCCCGTAGATGCTCCCGCGAAGCCAGCTCCGGCACCACGCCCCCATAGCGCGCATGCACATCCAGTTGCGAAGCAACCACGCTCGACAAAACCACGCGCCCATCCGCCACCACCGCGGCCGCCGTCTCATCGCACGAACTTTCGATCCCTAAAATAAGAGTTTGCAAGTTTCCGACTTCCATTATCAGCTTCCCGAAGACCTCATCGCCCAGGAACCCCTGGCCGACCGCTCCGCCTCCCGCATGCTGGTCGTCTCCAAATCCACCCAATCCCTCACCGACAATCATTTCCAAAACTTCGCCCGCTTCCTCCGCCCCGGCGATTGCCTCATCCTCAACAACACCAAAGTCTTTCCCGCCCGCCTCCACGGCCGCCGCAATCACGCCCAAGGTGCCGAAGTCGAAGTCTTCTTGTTGAAATCCCTGAACGCCCAAGAAACCGACTGGCAATGCCTCGTCCGCCCCGGCAAACGCACCCGCAAAGGCGACCACATCCTCTTCCGCCCAGACCTCACCGCCCAAGTTCTCGAGCACGGCGAATTCGGCGAGCGCACCATCCGCTTCTCCTCTGAAAAACCCGTCCCCGCGCTGCTAGAAGAAATCGGCGAAACCCCGCTGCCGCCTTACATCCATCCCACCCCCAACAACACCGACAAAACCCGCTACCAAACCGTCTTCGCTCAGCACCGCGGCTCCGTCGCCGCGCCCACCGCCGGCCTCCACTTTACGCCGCAAATCCTCGATGCCTGCCGCGCTGCCGGCGCCGATATCGCCTACGTCACCCTGCACGTCGGCCTGGGCACCTTCGCGCCCCTGCGCGCCGAAAACATCTCTGAAATCGAGCTCCACGAAGAATACTTTGAAATCGCCGAGCCCGACGCCGCCCGCATGCGCGCCGCCCGCCGCCGCGTCTGCGTCGGCACGACCACCGTGCGCACCATCGAAACCGCCATGCTCCGAGGCGGCCTGCACCCCATGCAAGGCCAAACCAACCTCTTCATCCACCCCGGCTACCACTTCTTAGCCACCGATGCCCTGCTCACCAACTTCCACCTGCCCCAATCCAGCCTCCTCATGCTGGTCAGCGCCTTCGCCGGATATGATCTGACCATGCGCGCCTACCATCACGCCGTCGAGCAGAAATACCGCTTCTTCTCCTACGGAGATTGCATATTTATCGAAGGAACGTGTAATGAAACCTAAGGCGCCGCCAATCACGGTTGAGCAATACAAAGCCTTCGAAGGCTACCCAGGCCTCAAAGACGAGCTAATCAACCGAGAAATCGTCTTATCCCCGCAACCAAAACCCCTGCACCAGGAAGTCCTCGCAAACATCCTGTTCCTGTTGCGCGAAGCCATCGAGCCGAAAAAACAAACCCTGGAGCGCGTGACAAACCAAAAGCGCGCCAAAGTAAAAAGCGAAGCGGCATTGCCCGCCCCGCTCACCGGCAAAATCGCGCTCACCGATATTTTCAAAAAAGTTTGAAGTAATCCTTGTAGAAAAAGTCCTTGTAAGCCCCCACGCCGTCCGCCACATAAGCTTTCAGCGCCCGCCGCCCATCTGCCGCCGCCATCGGGTCATACAGCAGCCGCCGTCCCACCCGCGCAATCGCCAGCGCATCATCCACATCCGCCTTCCAGTCCTGCGGCGCCCAGTCAATCGCGCTCGACACCACCGACGCCACGCCTTCGGCCACGCCATCCGCCGTCACCATATTGAACGATTCCGTATAGCTCGGCTGCATCAGCAAATTCATGCTCGCCACCGTCTTCCGAAACTGCGGCCACGTCTGCCAGCCATTCAAAATCAGGCTCACCCCTGGCAGCCCGGCCAGCATCTCTTTCACCGCGCCCAGCACCACTTCCCCGCCGCCCTCGGTCCGTCCGCCCGAAACCCACAGCTCCAGCGGCGCCCGCAGCGACCGCGCCATCTCCAGCGCCGCCCCCGCCGCCGACATCATATTCTTCAGCGGCCGCGTCGCCCCAAACACGCCAATCTTCAGCGTCCCGACGTGATAAGGGCGCGGCTGCGGCACCGGCTCATCATGCAGATAATAAAGGTTCGGCAAATACGCGCACGGAGCGCCAAACGCGAAACGAATCCAGTCGCAAAACCGCCGGCTGTTGCCCGCCAGGTGAATATTCGCGCTGCCCGCCTCCAGTTCCATCAATTCGCGCACCAGCTTCACCCCGTTCCGGTCCGCCTGCAAAAACCCCACGTTGGAATGGCACGCAACAGTGAATTGGGTCTCGCCAAAATCATTCGCCAGCGCCTGCAGCGCCAGTGACGGAATCCAGGGTGCCGAAATAACCACCTGCTCCGCCGGTTGAGCCTGAAGACGGCTGCGCAAATCTTCAGCATTGGTAATGGGCCAAACGGCCGTGCGGATGCCATTCTCAATCAGCACCTTGGCCGTGTTGATGGCCGCCACGCCCAGCCCAATATGGCTGATATTGCGGTTCGCGGCAAAATTTTTGTAAGCAAGAACTACGCTCATGGTCTCTCTCTTCGCTGTGTGATCTCATCTCTGAGTCGCCTCCAGCATCCAAGACCGCCGTTCCGCCAAGCCCTTCAAATTCCCCGTAACTCACTCATTCCAAGCCAGAAAAACTTTTTCCCCAAACCGTGACCGGCTATCTGTGCTCAGAAAACAGCAACCACGCCCTTGCGCCCGGACGCCCGAACCAGCCGCTCCATGTCCTCTGGGTCGCCTGTGACAATCACTGCGTTGTTGCGCAAAGCCACCGTGACCACCGCCGCATCACATCCGTCGTTCGCGTCACGGCCAGCAACCGACCGGCCTCGTGCGCATCCTGCTCGGCAAAAGGCACAACCACGCAGCCAGCCAGCAGTCGGCGGAGCTGCGCTTGTTGCGGCGACCGGCTGACCTGCGCTACGACCGGTGCCGGAACCAGTGGAACTATGCCAAATTCCAGCCTCGCCTTGTGCTCCGCCCACGTTCGCCGCTCATTCTTGTCTGCGGCCACAAGCACCGCGGCATCGTAGACAAAGCCATTCACAGACGTCGGCCCTGCGGTCGTAGCTGCGCCCGAACCGCCCGCCGAGCCTCATCCATTTCCTCTGCCGTAAATGCGCCATGCTGCTTCTCCCACAAGGCAACCGCCGCCAAACCCGCACGTCGCTGCAGCGCTTCACGAGCCGCTGCGGTCATCCAGGCGGAGACACTCACTCCTTCCCGAGTTGCTGCCGCAAGAATGTTCCCGTGAATCTCCGGGTCGATGGTGATCGCAAGCTTTGGTGATGGATTACCGCGTGGCATGCAACCATCCTACCGCGGTAGGATAGCACCGCCGGTCACGCCCATCCCAAAAAAAATTTCTCCCATCCCCTCAATCACTTGCGAGCTTTTTTTCTCTTCGCTCGAACGCCCCCGCTTGTACATTCATGCACGAAAGGACCTATTTCCAATGTCAAATTCTGCCTTAAACGCCACCAAGCACGGCTGCTGCGCCGTCGAAGCTCATCTCCTGCCGGGAGAATCCGAAAAAGACCTCCGCAACGTGGAGCGCATCTGGACCGAAGCCTACCAGC
>Ga0209208_10002559_pt1 | contig 26121 bp, 16 predicted proteins | sample S1TSphfallax_3_FD_187694 | JGI IMG/M metagenome (GOLD analysis project Ga0209208, IMG submission 187694) | Host-associated microbial communities from peat moss isolated from Minnesota, USA - S1T2_Fd - Sphagnum fallax MG (SPAdes) (version 2) | ecosystem: Host-associated > Plants > Peat moss >...
TATAAAAAAATTGGATTGTTCTAATGGTTTTTTAAAATCTAGGTAGTTGTGAACCTTTCTTTTTTCTCAATGTGAACTATTGTTTCAAATATGTCCCAAGTAAATGTTTTAACAAAAGAATAATATTGTTTTTAATAATGCCCTTTATGTATAACATTGATTTTTGTATGGAAATTTAGTATATATGTACTTGGGCTCCATGTGATGCACATTATGAATGACAATCAATTGATTAAAATATGATTTGGTTTTTAAAAATTAAGTTCCATTTTAATGAAAATATTGAATGATAATGTACATAGCTTGAAATCAATTCAAATCAAATTATTGAACTAATACTAATCATGATCACCCAAACTTATTCAATCTTCCACACAAGAAAAAATACATGTTAAGGAGGTTGTAAATCACACAAGTCTATCAATCAATAACAACATTGACCGAAACACAAAGCGAAACAATGAATAAACCCAATGGCAACTGTAAAGAGGAGCACAAAGGAACAAATTGTGCATTCAAATAAAAACATAGTCAAAAGAACCACCCAATTAGTGAATGGACATTCCTTAAAACCAATTGAATGGTTCAAATGTGTTTTTGACTTTGAAAATTATGGATTTTAAAAATGTGACCTTTACAACAAAAAATATTCATATTTTTGTGATAGAAGGGTCGAATGCATAATATATATTATATAAAATCAATTTACAATCAAAATGCATTTATATCTAACATGTACTATTAAATTGAGTATTCAAATTATAAATTTTCAAATTATAAACCAACACAAAATTGACATTTGTCATGTGCAGTCCTTGGAAAAAGGACTCTTACCTTGGCACCCATGTCTCCTTTTACCATGTTTTCACCCATTCGATAAATTGATCAAAACATGCACCTCACTCTATTTAGCTACATTGAAAAAAGTTTTCCATTTTCTTGTGGGTGTTATGAATACAACTTGAGAAATTACACTCTTTGTATTTAATTCATATCAATAATACTTGATGGTCCTTTTAAATTTTTGTCCTCTTCAAAGCTTCATGAATCATGTCACAACACACCTGATAATAAATAGGTCTACATGGAAGTCTTGAAAAACACAATCACTTTGCAAACTATCAAGTATTTGCAAAATCCATGAATAAATTTTTAGACAAACTCTTAGCATGTCCCCTTGCTACAACCCTTGTTGTCTATTACAACCCCATGGTTGGTTTGAAAACAAAAGCTCTTGGGTGTACATACTAACATCTCTCTAGTCTTTACCCCTATTTTTTCTATGTACATAACCTTTTTTGACCCTTCATATTCAAACTTCTCCATCATTTGAACTACCTTTCAATCTAGTTCAATGAAGTAAATGTTCACCAAGACAAAAATGGTTTCCTTGAAGAATCTCCTTGTTTGTAAAAAATTCCACCAACTTCTTCTTATTGTCCTAAATGGATAAAATTTTGTTATGGAACAAGTGACTACAAACTAAATTCAAGTTGTTTTTTTAATTAAAATATTTAAAATTGCAATTTTTTAATGACAAATTGTACCTAGATATATCACACTAGAAATTGAAGGCATTTGTAACATCATTGTTATCATCATGTTGCATCTTGCATCGTGAGTATTTAGAAATTTATTTATGGTGGTCTTTTGTTTCTTAGTTTTTGGGTTCTTTTTACCTTCAAATTCAACCATATTGATATTTTAAACTTGTATGCACCCATTGAATGACACTTGGGAAACCATTTGGAATAGTGAATAGTTACATGTCAAAGAAGAGTCTAGAGCAACAATGCGCAAAACTTCAATGTGCTTATTATAAACAATAGAGGACATTTTTTTGTCATTTGGCAACTTGTAGCAACTAACTAATGCATATTATTATTATTATTATTCCCACCCCTATTGTATTTAAAATCACAATTGGTGAACCACCCCCATTGATTGTTTTCATGTAGTGTTCAACAACAAAGGTCATTATTTCAACTATCGCCATAATTTGACTAAAAGAAGTTTATCTCTATTGATGAAAATAAACATTATGAATTAGTAATTTATAAACCTATTGGCAATCATAATTTTGTATATTGATTTTACATCATCATTCAACCAATACAACATAATCACATCAAACAAAAGCATGAGGAATTAAATCTTTGGAAAGTTTAAAGTGTGTATTCATGATTTGGCTACTAGAAAAGAATGACCTATTTTTTTTAAATTGCAAATGACAACTTTGGATTTTTGTTTATCTTACATTATTATAATTGTAGTGGATCATTGTAAGCCAATAAATAAAATGATGTCTTATAAAATTAATAAAAATATTTTAAAATAAATTGGATACTATGTAAATGTCATTTTGAGTCCTTTAAACTAATTATATCAAGTGTTTAAACTGCATTTGTTTTATAAAGTAATCAAATAAAAATCATACAATTGATTTCAAAAAGAAATTACATCAAAAACATGTCCCCTTCTATGAAAGTACATGTTCATTGGGTGAACTTGATGAAAAAAAAAATCATACAAAAATGTCAAAGTATTAAAATTTTGAAAGAAAAGGCTACAAAGCAAAGGACTCATTTTTTGAACCATTTTGCAAAACAAAAAGGTTCAATGGTCAAGTGTCTAGCTTTAGGTGCAAGTCTCATGTGTAGGACCAAAAAACATATTTGGTCAACCATTGAAATTCATTTTGGGATTTTTTGGAATTTATTGCATTTTTAGCTACAAACAAAAATATTAATACACAATAATGTATGCATATGAAAAATCACCACCATAACATGAATTATTTTAAATTGGATTATTCAATTTTTCTCATTTAAATTTGTTTCAAATGAATGTTATTTGCAAAAAATAGTTTTACAAAAGTCATGGAGTTTTTTTTCTTTTTTTTGGAACCCCAACCTTGAATAGGCCTTAAGGCAAACCTCTATAGCTTGATGAATCTCAAATTGAAACTATCTTTGACTTTCTTTGATTTGTAAAAAGTGTCTAAAAATAATATAATGGTTCAATCTCCATTTGTGCACTAGTGCATTTCAACAAACATCATAAATTTTTTGGCAAGAAATGCTTATACTGCTACAAAATGTGGGTGTAATTCACTAGTCCCCATTCACTAGTGAATTCATTGTGTCCCCACTAGGTCTCGTTCACAATGACCAATGAATTCACTCAAAATATAGTGAAATCACTTGGTGTACATGGACACCTTTTATTGATAATCAAAAGGGCTAACTCACAATCCACAATAGGGTGAAAATTCTTTAAGGTGTACCCCACAAGATGAAAAGGGCCTAGACCTTATTGTAGTCCTTTTTTACCTTATATTTTGATCCCCATAAAAAATATTGAATTAAAAGTTGTCAAAATTTTCAAAAGGATTATATTTAAAACTATTACAAAATATAAATTCCATCTTAATCATCCATAAATGTGTCTTTACATGGTAAAAAAGGACTAGGTAAAAAAAATAGAAAAGGGTGACGTTGTGACAAGATTTTGGTACACTTGAAAGAATTTGCACCTAGTATCCCCTTGACATCTACAAGTTTATTTTTAACTTTAACCTTACATGGTTGCAAACTTGAATATGTTAAAAAGTAATGGAAAAAATAAAAAACATCTTTCACACCTCAAATTTGCATCACATTTGTAAAATGTTACAATATGTTTATAAGTTCACTTTTAATATTGTCATTTTTTGAAATTATTCTTTAATTCACTATGTAGTGCTACAATTTTGTTTTGTATGTCATGTACATTACACCCCTCTTACATGTGGTAAAATATTTTTGAAATCCTTAAATTTTTAACATACTTTCAAACCCATATTCCAAATAACTTTAAATTGTGAGTGTTTTTTGAATGTCAATAATAGGTTATTATCATTGCAAAAAGATTATATTGAAACTTCTTTATTAAAAAAGTCCTTAGTGTAGCCCTTTGTAAAATTGGCTACTTCCACTAAAGTAATTATTATTCAAATTCAAAAGTCTTTTATTAAAATCAACCCAAAATTAAATTTAATGATTTTTTAATCTCAATTCCTCAACACTCATATTAATCATTTAACATAACTTCCCATGATTAACATGCCATTAAAGTGACACCACATGATTTAGCGATTTTGGTGGTCGTGTGACATGGATTATGGTTCATTTGACTATGATCGCACCTTTGAAAACTCTTATTGGCAAATAAATTCTATAGAACAATTAAATCAACAAAGTTTGTAAAAAGACAAATTTGTAAAAAATGTACAAGAAGGAGAAGAAAAATTGAAGACCATTTTAGAACATTAAGATCGACCAAAAAAAGTAGCCATACCATGCAAGTAATCTTCAAATCCAAAGTCATCAAAAGAACAAATTAAGAACTCAAGGCCAAACATAGATGAGGCCACAAGCCTAGGTGTCGAAATGTTGGAACCTACACCCATCCATTAGTTAAATGAGCCATAATGCCTTGCTTGAAGATGATATGGAACAACTTTTATGCAAACATGATAACTTTTCCTAAGGTAACAATGTTTTGGACATTTAGTGGTAACCAGTAGTAGTATCAAAAAGCATGTGTGCCCCAAGTTAATTTGGGTATGCATTGTCAATAAACTCCTTACAAATTTCATTCACCCCTTTTCTGTGTGTTGGAGAAATCTCTACTCTAAATTTCTTCTTCTTTTCAACAATTGCACCTTCCTTGTTCAAGCATGATTGACAAATGTGGTGGTGTTGAAAAACTTTAGGCCTCTACCTAATGTGCAACATAAATCTTGACCATGTTTTAGACTAGGAATAAGATAATTAATCACCGAGAAACATCCTAGTGCCAAGAGTTTTCAAGGCAACAAATTTAGATTCAAACCAAAGGTCATGACTACTTCATTGCATGTTGTTGTTGTGTTGAGGAAACATTTCAACACTCAAATGAATTTTGACCCAAATGGGTGAAAGCATAGTAAAGTCAACCAAAAAAAAATAGTTTAAAAAATACAATCTAAAAATGGACTAATATTTTACAAATGCAAAAAAATTGAAAGTCATTTAATATAACATTATGAAAACATGACCTTTTCCTTTGAATCTATAAAAAGTTGATTACTAAATTTGAAAAACTTTAGTTTGCATTTAAATGCATATTACATGTGGTTCTTCAACATCTTTATAATAAAGTTAGAGATTATCTTCATGTTAGTCATTGAATAATAATACATTCAAGTTTATTTATGGCTATTTATATTTCTATGACAAGGAGTGGTGATTAGACATTTTACCATGCTTACATTTGTGCATGGTGCTCCATGATAGCAAATTATATGATTTCAATCTTCACTATTGCAATCTTCATTGTCTCTTCAATCACATAATAACTCATACGGTGGTTATCTTTTGTTATTTTCAATGCCTTGAGAATTCTACCATGAAAATTTGCAAACATTTCATGTTGCAAAAAATTTAAGAAATCCAATTAATGAGAATCAATTAAACCTATAAGATATAAGAAGTAGAACATATCTATGATATTGTATAAAAAATTCCACAACAATACTTGCAATGTTCACATGACAATAAACACAATCAAAACCTAAGGAAAGTTGTTCTTGAATAGAGTAGGTCATCACTTTCATCACAAAAAGTGGGGATGAACAAGTTGATTACCCACTAACTTCATCATCTCCTAATGGTGGGCATAGAAAATTAAAATCTGTTTATTGTTATTTTTGGATAATTTGAAAGTTTGAAATTAATTAAATACATGCAAAATACAATAATCCACCCAAAATTTTGGGCAAGCCATCATAAAAACATCCATATCTTGGGTTTCTATCACATTTTTAAAAACACGGGGAAGACTTAGTTCAAGATTTGTTGGTAGACATAACAATCAACTTACAAGGTATAACTTCCTTTACATGAATGTCAATGAGCTTCCTTATTTCACATCACAATTTGAGTTAAAAGCATAATTTTAACCCACAATGTATTATGTTTGACATAAATTTGAGCAGTAATATACTTTAACTTAGGCATAGTTCTTTTTTGTGTGTTATGAATTGGGTTGTTGCATGGTTATTCTTTTGGCAAAAGATTTGAAGTTTTGCACCTACTTCTTGAAAAATGTTAAGCCCAATTTCTCATTGTTCTTTTCAACTTTCATTTGTTGTCATTGTTTTAGCTATGACAACTTGTTTTGAACTTTATTTTTTCTTCATTCACTTCCTTACAAAAGATATACTACTATTAGGGTATGTGGTTTTAGAAGATTGATTGCATTTGAATGAAAAGAAGTCCATTACATTGTAGAAAAAACTTCACAACAATTTTATGAAACGAACAATTCTTTAAATTCCAACAAATTAAAAGTTTAACATAACAAGAAAGAACACAACCATAACATTGGAAGTTAAACATGTTTGAGTTTGAGTATATACACAAGGTTGTCAAGAATGTTGTGGAAATCTTTGTTCACGTAATAAAACTTTACATAATAAAACTTGATGCAAGCTCATGAAAAAGTTGAACAAAAAATTTCCAATGTTTTTTTCACCAATTATTCAACAATCTTTCCAAAAACCAAAAGATTGTCTCATAACAGGTGACATAGTGGCATGGTTGGAAACAAACACAACTCAACACATAGAAAGAAACAAAAACAAAAATAGTTTTTTGCCAATTGCAACAAAAGTAAATGAGTAAAGAGCAATGTCGAGCAAATTTGAACATGTCCATAGTGATGGCAAGGACCTATGTTCTCCATCAATTGAATTGTAACAAATAGTAGTACATTCCCACCTTTGTTGATTATCCTAAATTCATTAGTTTATAGCTTTACATGTTCACATGTTAAAGATTCATGAAACTCTTCTTCTTTTATTTTTAAATAGAGATTTCTTATGATTAGATGTAACATATTTGATTTGAAATTTCTTTTTTTGATTCCAAAAGGCTTCTCATACCAAGGACATATACAATTACAAAGACATGGCCTTCAATGTTTTGAAGTTATCAAACCCCTCACACACATGGCAAGAACTTCATGTTTTTAAGAACAAACTCCCAAGCCTTGCTTTCCTTTTTCCTTTTTTTTCTTTTCTCTTGAATAAATGACATGTCTTTTCACTCGCTCCCTTATTGATGTTGCAAGAAACCTATTATTGACCTTGTTCATGAAATCTTTAAAATCGTTGAAACCACTTTGAAATTGTTGGATTTCATCCAAAATTGTTTAAAGATGACCATATGACACCATAAGACAAAATTATGAATCATCTTTACAATAATTTACAGATGACCATATGAAGGATTTCAAAAAATATTTTAGTACTAATTCTTTAAAATCTTTCATCACTAGAATAAAACTTTTGGTAGTTATTATCAGATGCAACCAATCATTTTGCAACTATGTGTAAATAATTGCCATTTACAACTAGATCAATCACACTTGCAATTACAAAATTGGCACCATGTAATTTTTGTTTTAAATGGTTGTGTGTGCAACTAAAATGCAACTAATCCAGTGTATAAAATGGAAATGCATGTGTCATAAAAATAATGGTTTAAATAGTAGATATCTAAAGTAATATACCTAATACAATTACCTAAATACCCTTAGCCTAGGATATTAATTATAGCTACAATAATTACAAATATATATAATATAATAATAGTAAGTAATATTATTTATTTATTTATTTCCATGATTAGTTAATTAATGTAATTAGGAAACGCACATGGTGTTGACATAGGTAGATTGGGAGGGTATCAAAATAATATTTTATTTTGGGTTTAGCCTTTAAGGTCAAAATTTATTTTATTAGTTCATCCCAAATACCATTTACGTTAAAATATTTTAAAGTTATAATGCACTATTTATATACTTTACAACCTTGAAAGGTTGGACAAATAATATGGGATAAAATGGAATAAAAACATTGGACAAAATTATGCAATTAGAATTTTATCCCATATTGTTTGTCCAACCTTTCAAGTTCTTAATACACACACACACACCATCTAAATTAATGTTTATAAGATGTTAACACATGACATTTATGTATGTGAGTAGGTAGATAAGCTTAGGTAGGTTAGTAGGTGTGAAGGTGCATCTACTTGTAGGTAAGTAATTTTAAATTGTTTTACATGATTTTATTTTGCATCTATCTTTTAAAGTCAAATTTCTATTATTTGTTGATCCCAAATGCCAATTTTTAAATATATATTTAGTTCTAATGCACTAATTATAAACTATCAAATACCAAAATGGGCTTCAAATGTTGCATATTGTCATTAAATAACTAACCTAAACATGGACATGTGTCATTAGAATATTTTTGAAATTTTAGTTGCATATGCAACTTGGGTGAAAGTATCCTTGGGTGGTACTTCTAGGAACCACCTTGCCAAAATCATAGGAAAATTGGACCCAATTAAAAAAAAAAACTTCCATCTACTTATACATTGGTTTATTTGATTGGACTAAGCGGCCTATGTTTTCCCCATCTATGCACACACTCATGAAAAATAATGACCACCCAAAAACCTATAATATGCATTTACATTTTGATTCCTAAACCATCCTTAACCCATTTTTGACCCAATTCCTAAAAACTTCTTTTAAATGTACTTACATTTACACATTAAATATTTTTTCTTGTTTATTTAGTATGTGCACAAGGGAGTGATGAAAACTAGTCATTAAAATAACAAGATGTGAAAATAGTTATCATTTATGTTCTTAACATCAATGGCCCTTTGGGACTTCATGATCTTGATTTCAAAAAATTCATAATTAAATAAAATTTGATTCAATCGATTATCAATAAAAGACATCAAGTAAGTTGGCATTTGAAGTATTTTTAAAAATTAACATCCAAGAATCTTTTTCAAAAAAAAAATTCCTTTTGTGTTTTTGATTTAAAAAATCCCTTATGTTACATTCCTGAAATTGTTTCCTTATACATTCATTTTCCATATCAAAACACATTTTTTTGTAAATTTAATTAGAGTTTTGAATTCTACATGACTTGGGTAGAAATGAAAAGATTTTCTCATGTGAATTTTATGTTGTCATGAAGTTTGATGGGTCTCAAAAATTTGGGGTGTGATGTTCTTACTGGTACCATCCAAGGATAAGTTTGCCCACTTACTTTTGTAAAAATATAACTTGTCTAAGACAATTACGTAAAAAATCAATTACAAATGAAAATGAATGTTCATTGTATATGACAATGGCAAAAACACATTTATCTTTTAATGTATTATTTTGAAACAAATGTAAATGCACAATCAACTCCTTGATTTGTTTTGCAAATCTCACATTGGTACAACTTGGAGATAATCCATTTATATACATAAAAATGTCACCTTCTTATCAAGAAATTTGGAAAAGAAAAATTCATATTCAATGAATGAAACATTTTTCCCCATTAACTTTTCCAATTGTCTCCATATTTAGTTGTTGAGACATAATTCCATTAACAAAAAATCATCTAGTTGATCAAAACAAACACTCTTTAAGAAGGCTACAAATTTATAAGTTCGATGGATCCAATGGAACAAACGATAGTAAATTACATTATCAAATTATCCATTAACATTTATTAAATTTTTTTACTATTATTGGAAATGTTTCCTAGTTACTAAACTTCCATAATTATATAAATTTTCATCATTGTTGAACATAATATTAAAGTAACTTGCATTCTTATCATAATGGGCACAGTTCCATTAGCAAAAGTGACACACCCATGCTTCTCAAATGGTCTTGGTGGTAAGCTCCTCGGTCCCAATAATAATGTAAAATCTTTATAATTCTCATCAAGATTTTTCCCATAATATCACTCAATTTGAACATATTTTGAACCCTTCAAGTGTGTCCTATCATCAAGATGAGGTGAGTATTTCTTATTGATCTCATATAAGTTAAATATTCTATCCATAAAAGGTTGGTGAATTTAAATTTTGAAAGGAATTTTTAAAAAATATATCATTTAATATCTAAGAACATTTATTCCATAATCTGCTTTGTAATTATTATAATTCATAAAATGTTTGAAAATAGAAAAAACTCATGATATGCATATAGCTTGATTTCTGGTTCATCAATGGAATTCATTCCCCATCATTCTATTTTCATTCAATGTAACATATGATGAAATGAATTTAATTTTTTTTTCTTTAAAGCACAATAGTAGACTCAACCTAACAAAGCCATTGGCAATCCCCAAGTCAAGTTTAGTGTAGAAGGCCCATAGGTGGGTTTGAACATATAACCTTTTTGAAATTGCAAGGTCCAAGACAAGGGCTATACCACCAAGCCATCACCCATGCAACAAAATAAAGGTTTAAAATATATATATATATATTGCTTGGCTTATTGAAGCATATAACAAAGTACATACCCTCTCCCCCACTAGTAAAATAGATATATTTGCATATAATCTGTTTTTAATCTTTTTAAAATAAAGTTCATAATTCATTTTTTCTATTTATATTCCAACAAAATCTAGTTTGGTAATATTCCCATAACTAACCATGTCATATCATGTTGTTGTTTATGCAAGGTAGACCTATAACGCTTGTCACATTTTGTAAGCAATTAAGAAAAAAGAAAAAAAAAAGGTGCTGAATTATGTTTAAAAATGTGAAAATGGAGCAATTGGATAGATAGTAATGTCCTTCTCAATGATATTCTCAAATAATTTAAATATCTCTTTAAAGATTAAAAACCATGAACTTGGCTTGACAAATGAAAAATATAATTGTTTCAAGTATGGAAATTTATGTGCCAAAGCATATTTCAACTATGTGGTCACTTCTGTTTTGATTTGAACACATTCAAATGAACATTCACATGAGCAAAACTTAGTGTATTCGTGATTCAATTGTTAAAACAACAAGCCAAAACGTAGATGGCTACTAAGGACCAATGAACAAGATGCACCGTTCTATATACCATATTGACAATTGCAAAAGGTCTAGTTAAAAAGAAAAGAAATATTTATTGATATTTGTTAAAATTGTTGAAAATTGAAAACCATTGCGTTAGCATTACAAATGCACAAAACATGATGTATTTTGCATACTTATTCAACAAATATTGAAATTATTTTTAAAAATTAAATTTGAAATTGTTGGACCTCGTTTTCTAAAATAAATAATATTCACCAAAAGAAGTGCTAAACAATAATTGTAGGTACAATAACTTTTATTTCCTCTTTATGTTATAACCAAAACAATGCAAGAAATGTTGAAAATGGAGAATATGTGGAAATGTGAAATTGTGAATTGAACATGAATTTTGGCACGAAAAGGAATGCTATGTCCTAAGAATGTTTGCAAATGTTTAATAATAATGTTCTACATCCATCATATAGCCCATTATAGATATATTTTTCAAAATTAAAAACTTGTAAATAATTTTTTGATTTAAAATACATACTTAAAATGGTAAGGCCCTAGGGTGAGGGCATTTATGAAATAAGGGACTAGTGAGGCGGACATCGAGCTAAGCCCACATTTTAGGAATGCCCTCACTTGTGGTCCTTACTTGCGGCAAAGCCCTAACTTTAATTTGATTCTTGAGATAAATTATGTCATAATGACAATTTAAAACAAACTCTCTATTTGAAAAAAAAACTAAATGTGTCTCTCTAAGAGTGTAATGTGCTTCCAAAAGAACAAATATACCTTCAAGTTTTGAGGAGATGCTATTATCATTTGTAATGTAAAGCGCCTTATAACTAGAAAGCCATGGCTTTATGAATGCTTAATCAAATGTTTGTGCCACATTTCACGATGTTGTTGTTGCTTTGTGATGATGGGTAATGGTTGAAAGAAGATTGCGGAAAGTAAGTTCCCCTACGTGTCAAAAGTAACATTCACACACAAAGAAGAAAGAAAGGAAGGAAGGAAGGAAGAAAGAACAATGGATGGTGTGAGCAAGAAGGGGCCGCACAATGTGAAGTGAAAGGAACAACAAGAATGGTAGTAATGTGTGATATGAGGTGAAACAAATGAAAGTGTATGGGAGAAATATGAAGCATTAGCTACGAAAGAAAGAAAGAAAAGAAAGATCGGGAGAGAAAATACATGTATGTACACATGTAAGGTGTATAACAAAATTTGCATGATAAAGTTGTTGGGTTTTGTGTAAGGTCATTTTGTGTTCCAAGGGTTTGCAACTATTGCTTCAAAGCTAACCAAGCCCCAAGCCCCAACCCCCAAATTAAATCTTCTTCACATGTTTTGGGTAATGACCACCTAAAATCATGGGAATGAGTTTTTCCCATTAACCTCCAAAAACTTAAGAGAACAACCATCAAACCTACATAAATGGGGATTACTACCAAAGCTTCTAATTTCTTTGATTAATTTATTAGTGTGCTCAATTGCTTAGAGCTTAATTTCTTTCTCTTGAGGTTAAAGGCATGCAATGAACTTGAGAGTGTGAAGGGAAAGGCATCCTACGGGAGGGGCTTTGCCAGTTTGGGTACCCCCACCCTTACACAAGGGGTAAAAACTGGCACGACCCCACATTACGGTGCCTTCCGTGGCATAAACCGATATGCGGAAATATTTTTCCCCCACCGGCTGTTAGAAGAAAGTTTGGAGTTTTAAGGTCCTTTATAGACCCAAAGAGAGTTTTTTTTATTAAAAAAATGTTTTTAAATAATTTTTTAACATTAATTTTTAATATATATATAATTTTAAATTAAAGTTTTGGCTTAATGGGGTTTACAAACTTTACATAGAGTGCAAGTGAAGAAGTTTGAATTCGGAAGTTTGATTTTACTTCATGCAAGGGACTTCCCAACTTAATTGGGCAATGCTTCACTTCATGACACCTAGTACTACTACTACCACCGTCTATGGATCCATTTTTATTTATCAATTTATTTACTTATTTCTTTGCATTGTATGTTCTTTACTTGTTGCGTCGTCATAGTTGTTCTTATTGTTGGTATGAGGTACGCGAAATGAGTAATAATTCTATGAAGCTTTTTTTGTATGTACGGTTCTCTTCTCTTCATTTGATGGGCTTACCGGATGACCTAGAATAAAGCAATTCTCTTTTCTTTTGGCAAAAGAGAGCCGGAGAGAGAAAGAAAAAAAAAGAAAGGGGCGGGGGGTGGCGTGGGGGGCCTTTGGTGTGTTTTTGTTTTTTTATAAAACAATCGGAAAAGCAAACTAGGGATGAAAGAGGCCCTGACCGAATTGTATTGAAAGTCAAGTTTTCATGATTCAAGAACGGGTCTCGTTTCCCTTAGGCTAGGAATTCACGGGCTACCCTTGAAACCAAAAAATATATATATTGGACATAAAATATTGGCAAGGACGGCCCGCCCCCAGCCCCCGGCCCACCCTACCCTCACCTTCCGCCTTACGAAGTGGCCAGGTAGTGGGAGATCCAATGGTCAAATCTCCATGTGTCTTGAACGAAAAAAATAAAATTTGTTGGTCTTTCATTCGAACAACATCTGGTGATGTTGTCGGACAGAAAAAATCACAAAAATCGATGATGACTTATATACCAGAGTTTGCAAACCCCGAAACCAATAGCACTACCGGGCCGTTCTTCTTTCTAGGGGGTGTATTCTTCCGGTACCATGAAAATTTACACTAGTTTGGGGGTCGGTTGACACTAGGATGGCCCCTTGTATCCGGGGGAGTGTGTTTTTCGCCCCCGCACCCAAAAAAAAAAGAAAAAAGACAACTATGAAAATTATTGTGGTAGTTTTGTGGTTGGTTGGTACAAGGATGACTCTAAGGGCTTTATTTAATTGACCACTTTGGGGGACCTAAGAATAGGAAGCCATTTTTGGAAATAAAATTTTACCTCCTGCCCCCACTCCCTCCACTGGCTGACCTCTTTGGGGATCCAACCACCCCTTGTTACAAGGGGTGGTGGTCTTGTTCCAAAAATGTATTTCTAGAATAATAAATCAATTTTACAATGGCGATTGACCCCCTGATTACACGGGTCAAACCTACTTTGGGGTTTGAGGGGGGCGGGGGCGAGGGGGGGCTTTGATTGACCACTTTTAGGGCTTTTTAATGAATCAGAGAATGGGTTAAAATGGGTTTATTACTTTTTTTACTTTTAACTTTGAATGCACCAATATGTAAAAAGTAAAAACCCATTTTTACCCACTCTCCCTCTCTTTCTCTCTCTCCTTTCCTTTTCCTCTCTTTTATTTCCACGGTCTGCTTCATTCTTATCCCATCTTTCTTTTCCCCCCCCCCCTCCCTTTCTTTCCCAAGTCAAGGGCATCAAGGAATCAACCCTAGAAAAACATCTTTTCATTCCTTCTAATCTTTTAAACTCCCCCCCCCCAAACCCCCTTTTCACCCTCACCTTCCTCAAAATAGTTTAAAAGATGGAGAAGAAAGGAGAAAAAGAAAGAAGATAACCCTAGTTAAAAACGGGGGGAGGTGGGGTTAAAAAGACGCTACCTACGAATCAAGGACTGAGTTTACCATTCTCAAACAATAACAATCCAACGGCCAAAAATAACTTACTGGTTTTAGGATTTCAAGACCCTAACCACAATCCAACGGCCAGCCAGCCATCACCTTTTGTTCCGTTTACAGTTAGGAATTTAAGTGGTGAAGTAGTAACTAAGGACTAGTGACTAATGACTAATTACCGCTTACGGTTACTAATGTAGTGTAAATGGAGGTTGTGTAGGTAAGCGGACGGCTGGTTTTGATTGCAAAATCGAGTGGGTGAGATTCAATTCTGGGTACATCCAACGGTTAGGAATGAGAGAAACGGTTTGCAAGTGAGTGTGCGGAGACAGGTGGGGGGGAGGGGTTTGTGTGTGGCGCTTTGCTGTGTGCTGTACGTGTGCGTGTTTCCGCGTGTGTCGTCGTGTTTCGTGGCCGCTGTTGACGGTTGAAGGGAAGCCGCACGAGAGAGATGGGAAGCGAGAGAAAAGAAGGAGGACGAGGAGGAAGAGGAGGAGGAGGAGGGGAGGTGCCGGGGATTATTAGCTTACGGCGGGAAGAGGGAAAAAAAAAAGAAAGAAAAAAAAAGAAGAAGAAAAGATTCAGTCTCTGATTCATTCTCATCCAGATGACGAAGCAAGCAAAGAGGACGCGATCGAATTGATCACTCACGCGCAAGTGCTGCAGCAATAAGTTTAGTCAAGAAGAGCGCCTGCTCTCGCTTGCTTATCCACATCGTCTCTTCCTCGCTTTCACTCATAAATAGTCCCCTCAGTCCTCCTCTCTCCTCATCTTTCCGTCATTCACCCGTGCACTCCGTCTTCTCCATTCTCTCTCTAACCATCTGTCTCTCTGTGTCTGTGTGTGTTTGGGTTTTTTTTCTGCTCAGTTTCTGGTCACCATCTTGAATCTCGTTTGGCGCCATTTCTCTTTCTCTTTCTCGGAGCTTCTGTCGATTTGTGTTTTTCTCTTCGAGGTTCTGGAAGATTTGTTTGTTGCTGGGTTTTTTTTTTGGTGGACTTACCAGTTGAATCGAAAGTTAGTTGTGGGGAGTTCCGGGAGCTTCTGCCAGGAAAAGAAGTAGTAACGTTGTGCTTCTTCTTCTTTTTCGTGGGTGGTGGTGGTCTTTGACTTTCTTTTTTGTTTTTGTGAATTTCAGCTTCGTTGTGTAGTAGACTGTGTCCTCTGAACTTAGTACCTTGTGGAAGATTTCGAAGCTTTTCGAGTTTGCGATCAGGGAGAAATTTTGTTTTTGGGTTGTTGTTATTTGTTTTGTGACAATGGCACCAGTGGCGTGCTTGACAACTGTGCCAGCGGAGGCGCAAGCGCACCAGAGCTTTCACGCCAATGACGCCGCCAGCGCTGTGGTGGTGATCCCTGGAGCCATAAATACGTAAGCTCGCTCGCCGGAGCTTTTGTGGAACTCTAGCACAGTGCACCTTAGTTTCTATTCCTTTCGCCAATGCCGATCTTGCATTCTGTGCACCAATCTGACAGTGGGTTTGGCGCAGAATCATGTTCTTCAGGCTTCCATGAATCTTAGAAGCATGCAAGCTTCTTGTCGTTGATCCTTGCCCATCGAGTCTGTTTGCTCAATTCTCTACTGCCATGTCTCTGGAGGCTTGAGCACGAGGTCTGAAAGAAGTCTGATTCCAGAGTTGTGAAGCAATGTGTGCACTGCGGTGGAATATGAAGAGATTTTGAAACCCAAAGAGATTTTGAAATTGGGTTTCACGGCATTGCGACAGGCCGTTGTAAGCAAAGCAGAAGGACCCCGGTGTGCATGGCTGACGGTTCTGATTGTGTTCTTTGCTGTTTGTGTCGTTGCAGAGACAAGGGAGTCAATGAGGAATACGAGCCCTTGAAGAATCTCCTCGAGCTTTCCAAGCAGATCCTGACGGAGAACGATCGAGGCGGATACACCATCCCCGCCAAGGGCTTGTATCCATATCAATGGAACTGGGACTCGGCGCTGGTAGCCCTGGGATGGGCGACTTTGGACGAAGGGCGCGCGTGGCAAGAGCTGGAGATGCTGTTCTCAGCGCAATGGGAAGATGGGCTCGTCCCACACATCGTGTTCCACAAGCCATCGCCCACATACTTCCCGGGTCCCGAGATCTGGGGCTCCGTTGAGCAACCCATGGGCACAACCGGGATCACGCAACCACCGGTAGCCGCGATCACGGTGCGCAAACTGTACGAGGAAAGCGTGAACAAAGAGCTAGCGATGCAGAAAGCCAAGGAGCTTTTTCCCAAGCTTCTGGCATGGCACAGATGGTTCCAAACTGCCAGAGATCCTCACGGCACGGGTCTCGTAGCGACGCTGCATCCATGGGAAAGCGGCATGGACAACAGCCCCGCTTGGGATGAACCCCTCCACAACGTGCCTGTGGATCCGATCCCTCCTTACGTGAGGAAAGATCTGGGACATGTGGACTCCGCCATGCGCCCCAAGCAAGAAGAGTACGATCGCTTCCTCACTCTGGTTTACCGCTTCCGCGCTGTGAACTACGACTGCACAAAGCTCTACTTCCTCTCTCCCTTCCGCGTCACTGATCTTTGCACCAATGCTGTTCTCTACCGCGCCAACCTCGATCTCAGGTACAGTAGTAGCCGAGAGAGATCTCAGATACCCATGCGCCAGAATCCCTGGATCCAGCAATCGGATCAGGTCTTGGGTGATCAGTCTTTTGACATCTTTGCGGCTTTTGGGTTGTTTGCAGATGGTTGGCAACAGAGTTGGGCGAGAACGAGATCGCGGAGGAGATCGATGGATGGGTAGAGAAGGCACACAAAGCTTTTGACACTCTCTACGATGCGGAAGCGGGGATGTACAAGTCCAAGGATCAGCTGACGGGGAAGCTCCTGGCAGCCAAGACATCGGCGGGGTTTCTACCTCTGTTCGCGCGTGTCGCATCAGCCGAACAGGCTGCGGCTCTGGCTGCTACATTGGAGAGATGGCTGGACTGCGTCAAGAGTGGCATCCCCAGCTACGACCCAGAGGCTGCAAACTTCGAACCCCTGCGTTACTGGCGTGGACCCGTGTGGGCGATCATTAACTGGATGATCACTGATGGCTTGCGTGCTTATGGGTATGAGAATCTTGCGTGCCGTGTTGAGGCTGACACTTACGAACTCCTGGTCTCGCATGGGATCAGTGAGTATTATAACCCTGTCACTGGTGCGGCTGCTGGTGGCAAGCTCTTCTCGTGGACCGCTGCCATGTGCTTGGCCTGGCTCAGCAAGGCTGCTACACCAGCTTGCTAGAACATTGGTTATCGCACCAGCAGCAAGCAGCCCACAAAATACAAAACAGCCTAGGTTCATGGAAGATGATTATGATCAGCTTCCATGTGATCAGCAAAGTACGAATCCCATAAACCTCACAATCCTTTAAGAGATCTGCAAGCTTCACTTCACCCATGAATTCCTCACCATTTCTATCAAACTTGCAGAGATAGAGAATCTGCAAAACTCTCTTTCTGCAAACCTTTCTGCAAAACTTAATCTGAAACCCCAGTAGTCTATCTACGTAATGGTAGATTCAAGCCCTCTCTCTTCCTTCAAGATGAAGAGGAGGGTGGCATTTAACCCAGGAAAATGATGAAGCTGCCCAAGCTTTCATGAGATGGGTTTGGTGGCTTCTTCTTCTTCTTTCTTCAGCCCTGCATATAGACTTCTTCCTTTGTTTTTTTAGTTTTATTACCTTTCCCTTCTTAAGAGATCTGCAACCCCCTTTTCTTCTTCCTTCCTTTTTCTACTTTTGCAGGCTAAATTTGTGGTTGCTCATCATCTCACATAATGTCTGGAAAATTCAATCTACAACCAAGGTAACATAGACCTGGGATAGATCAGTGGCAACAAGACCATGATGCTCCACGTTCCTGTGCAGTGGTGTGGACCAGAGAAGCTGGTGAATTTTGATTAGGTACCTAAGTAACACCAATTTGGCTAATTCCATTCTTTTAGTACAATAACTCTGCTGAGGACAGACAGACAGACAGACAGACAGACCAAATTGTACAGGACCAAAAAATATTATCATTTCAGAACATTCTTTAGAGTAGGAGCCATTTTAAAATTGAAATCTTTTTTTTTTGAGGGTTCAACTCTTTAGCTGGAAACTGGCATGAAAGAGATCACTCTCAAAAACTTGGCAGCCCACAAGAGGCCAAGCTGGGGCTTTGTAGAAGGCCCACATACATATATGTAATGTGGGCCTTCATTCTTTTCCTTCTCAAGGACAAAGATATATACATCATCTACTTCTACAGCTCAGGTTTCAGACCTTTTACACAATTGTTGTACCTTCCAAAGTATTGTAAAACATTTGTTGCTTCTAAAGTTTCACAACCACCCACTGATGGGGGGGGGTGTGTGTGTGTACACTAGTATCTGTTTGTTAAGCTTATGGTAGGCTTGCAAGTACTTACTTGAAACTTTATCTTCACCACCGCTACTACTATGACCACCACCTCCACCTGCATTTGGCTTGTACCCGTTTGTTATTTTAGAATTCTGTTTTGTCTTCAAGAATGTGTTGTGGAATTGGAAGGACTATTGCACGGGTCCAACAATATGCTTGTCTGATTCTGTTGTTGAGCTTCAGTTTTGGTTGTACCTACACATCTTCTGGATGGGTTTTTCTTTTTCTTTTTCATGGGGTAAGGCTGTTGTTACCAGAAGAAGGTGCCCACCCAAGGTGATAGCCATGGGCAGGACTGAATTCTGGTAAAGCACTTGTCCAAGGGCATTTTTATGTGTAATGACCATGTCAGCTCCTACTCGTCACACAAAGCAAAATTCATAGGCCCTCATGAAAAGATAAAAGCCTGCCCAAAACCGTAAGATAACCTCCAATGTCAAGAGGGAAGATTACAAATTTACAGCACCATCCAACTACATTGGGAAATCTCTAAAAGGTTATTATGATTTTAAAATTTACCTTACCTTTTTTCATTTGTACGTTAGGATAAATATACACTAGAAGAAAAAAATATCTTTTTGACAGAGAAAACTGCTCAAAAAGTACCCCAAATGGTCTTTGTCCAACTTGACCAAGATGCAACCTTGGATAGGTCCTTTTTGACAAAGCCACTTTGATTGGGGTCATTTTGATGGAAGGGTCCTTGGCTATTTTTACCACTAGTAAAGTTGGCCATCACTATTTGTGAATTAGGTTTGTGCACCACATGTCATCGATACACTTCATCTTCGGTGACATCATATGGTGCAATTTACAAATTATTCACCCTTTCATTTGTTCACATTTCATCCACCACACTTTCATTCATCCAAATATACCACATGTCATCATTCTAAGGCAGCTTTATACATACCATGCCATGTGTCATGATTTCATTACATCTCCAAGTGAAAATGTGCCATCATATCATGGCATTTCACCTCACCACATATGATCATCTTCACTATCCAAGTAAGGTGATGACCCACTAATTTATTAGACTTGTAGTGGGTTATTCAAAGGACTCTAGTCAAATAAACCATTGTCTTTTTGAACTTGTGGTGGTTTATTAATCTAACTTTAATATAAGAATTGCTAAATAGGCCATTGTCCATTTAAACTTATGGTGATGTATTTGACTAGCTCTAGTTAAATAAACCATTGTCCATTTTAGTACTCTTGATTGTTTGTTACAAAGCAAGGGGTGAGAGACTCATGTCTTTTTTACTACTTTGGGTATAGATGCCATGCTAATTTTCAAACTAATACTAGAGCTAAATCTTCTTATGGTGCCATTCATCAACACCATTATTGTTTTACAACACCAACCACTATATTGGATTTATTGACTAGCAATGTTGTTTATGACATTATACAACCTTCATACAATTGATTATGCAACTTGCTCTTCAAACATGCATGTATGCATACATTTATGCAACTAAAAAAGGTGGAAAAAAAACTTCCAAAGTTACACATTGTAAATTCACAATGTAGTCCAACATCACAATCCAACATCACAATTGCAAATGGTCTTCCATAAACCATAAACCAAAACACATATCTATAATGCCTATAAAAATTTCCAAGTTCCATACAACCTTGCACTACTTGCATATGCTACTTGTACAATACAACTAAGTTTCCTTCATGTCATAGGATTAATGCCATTTGCCACATCTTTCATCCTTGTAACATCTTCATTTAGAAATGATAATTTCACTAAACCTTTTTTAATAATTATCACAACCATGCTATAATGCCCATGAGTTATAGGCTTTCCATGAAATGTCATCCTAGGCATTTCACATATTTCACCAATCACACATGGTTGCCTCCTAGAAGGTTCAAGCAAGTCAACCTTCATACGTGGTTTCAAAAGATACATGCAAACCACATATTCACAACATATTAATTATAGCATGTATTTAATTAATTCCATTTTTAAAAAATTAAATAACTGAAAACAATTTATATAATACAAATAATTTTTTTAATTGCAAATTGAACTTGGTGGTTAACAAGCTAAATGCAAAACCATTATTGGTAATGCTCATAAAATCACATAAGAAAAATTTAATTTGAATATTGTATACATTGCATAACAAAAAAATAAATTGAAAAAATATAGCCCAAATGTGATTTGAATTTTTTTTTTTAATTTCAAGATAAAAGAACAACCATGAAAGATCCACCATTTAAAATAAATCTTATTATATACATAAAGCATTACATTTTGTCATTTTAACTAAAAATGATGAAATTGGGATTGGAAGTTTGAAAGCCCAACAAATTTATCAATTGTTGGCATATTAATGTAATTAAGATAATTTGTGATTCTCCAATAGTTAAATATGCAACTATGTATATTGGCACCTTTTCAAAATAAAAATCCAATTGGATAACATCATTTTTTACCTTTTAAAGTTGCAAACATCATTGTGTAGTTTGCAATAATAATCTGAACCAATTGCAAGAAAAACTTAGCAATTGAATCAGATAAGTAAACATAATTGATTTAGGTGAACCATGAAAACACATGAAATCAATTTGTCTCGAATAAGGAAGAGTTTATAGCTAAAGGAAGTTGAATAATGCTAATACTCCCATTATCACTTTTCATATATTGCATTTTAAACCCCATTTTAAAGAATATGGGTATGATCTCAAATTGTTGAAATGTTTGGTACACTCTTCAACTTTAAGTTGAATTATGTTTGTATAATTCAAGATGCATTAATGGAAATTGGCCATGGGGCTTTTCATGACACATAAGGCCCAAAAAGTGTGGTCCAAAGTTAATAAGATAAAAATCACATCTAGGTCCATGGATTCCGATCCTTGTTTTTTACATTGTCATCCATCATAAGGTGATGATGGAATTGAAACTCAAACCTTGGCAATGGGTCATTGGAATATGGATGCAATAAACACAATCATAAGCACCATCAAAACATTCAATTGGAAGAATGTTAGATAACACCTTTTAAAAGTGTAATGAATTATGAAAAAATGTTATTCAACAAATTGGGGCCTTTGATTGTAGTTGGTTAGATGGTGGTGAGCCCATGGATGGGAAGAATAATTCAATTAACTATGACCTTGAAGGTTTGGACTTAGAACATGACATGGATATGAACAAAGAATGGTGGATATGTTTAAAGTGATTCACAACCCATTATAGTAGGGTTGTCCCACTATCCACCTTCAAACAATCCTATTATTTATTAATCTAACTAATATGCATGGAGTGTCCAACACATTGGTGGAAGAATTATTATCACTTCTAAGGCTTGATTTGTTCCCAAAGGACAACACCATTCCAAAATTCTTATATGAAGCTAAAACCATACTTAAGAAACTAAAATTAAGTACAATTCAATTCATGCATGTTATAATGGATGTGTATTGTTTAAAGGAAAATTGTAGGAAACCAAAGCTTGTCCAAAGTGTAAAAGGTCCATGTTTATTGAAAGGTCAATTATTATTCCTTGCAAGGTGTTTCATCATTTTCTACCAATCCCAAGCTAGTTACAACACATGTAAATGTTTAGCCCTAGTAAACCTGATGAGATCATCACACAATGCAAAGAAGAGTAATGATGGATTGGTGTGTTTTATTTGTGATTCAAAGGCTTAGAAACGCATTGGTATGACTTGGCTTAATTTTGTAACAAATATTCATAACATTTTTAAGTTGGGTGTAGCCCTTGATGGGGTGAACCGATATGTTGACTTGTTTACAAATGATTATACACGGCCAAGTTTGCATCTAAGCTACAATTTGCCACCTTGGTTGACAACAAAATGGTTCTTCATGATATTGACCTTGTTGATGCAAGGTAAGGAATCCATAAAAAATGAAAATGTAGACATGTATTTGTAGCCATCAATTGAAGAATTGAACAAGCTATGGAAAGGGGTGAGGACCCTTGATGTGACAAGGCCAACAAGCTCATTAACTTTTCTATTCAAAGCCATTTGCATGTGGAACCTACATGATTACCTTGCATATGGCTTATTTACAAGTTGCCAAACAAAGGGTTACTTGGCATGCCCTTTATGTGGTTTAGAGGTGGAGACTAGATATTCCACACACTTGAAAATTTTAATGGTGTACCTTGGACATCGACGTTGCCGTGCTAAAGGCCACCCATATGGTAGAGATTGTGTAAATGCATTCAATGGACAAGTGAAACATATGCCTACCCCATTTGAAGTTGATTTTTTAAGGAGGGGAAATTAAGAGCATGAAACATGGCTAACTATGAAAACACATGCTTCACAAGATTGGGAAGAACTATTCATATCCATGGTGTGAAAATAATTTTTTTTTTATTTTAAATTTGCCATATTGGCAAGTATGGGTTTCATCACCCATGCACTAGTGTGATGATTTAGAATATAGTTTAAAATTGGGTGATTTTTATTTTTTGAGCCTTATTGTTAGGTTATCTAGTTACATTCAACCTACTTGTATATCTTTCATTATTTTGACACTAGAAAAAATGAAATTGATGCACATAACTAGCTAATGCACATAAACACCAAGTCATGAACATTGTTTGTTTGTGGTTTAACATGTATGGTTGGAAAAACACACTATGATCTATAAGACTTTTCCTTCAAATACTTTGTTTTTAGATATCCTAACTTTAATATAGTTATGTTATCCATCAATCCCCAATTTTTTTTAATCACTTGTGTCCAAATTGTTAAATAAACTATATAACATGGGACCAAACTTTACCACATGTTACACTCTTTGTACCAATTGTTTTGAGAAAAACCATCATATAAGGACTAAATATAGAATAATACTCAATTTTTTTTTCTTATTATGTTATAATTCTTCTTTGTGAAGTATGTGTTGAATGTGATACATTGTAAAAAAAAAAATGCAAAAATTTGGTTAAGGTGATGTTTGGGAAGAAAAATATAGTGATTATACAAAAGACATCAAAGAAGCATTCGACCTCAATTTTGGCTATAATAACTAGCGAACGGTTCATATATAAAGCATGTTGCACCCTATGTCTTGATAAAGGAGGAGAAGAAGATGTTCATGTAGATTGTTAAAACCCTAAAAATTCCAAGACATTATGCAACAACTTTGAGATCTAAGGTGGTCAAGGATGGGAAGCTTATGGGGTTGAAATCCCATGATTACTATGTTATGATGCAACAAATTTTACCATTGTGTCTTTGCAAATTGTTGCAAGAGGAAACATGCATCCATTTTATGGGCTTAAGTTGAGTGTTCAACAAAATTTGTGTGAAGGTTATTGACTTAAATACAATGCAAGTGCTAAAGGAGGATGTTATAGAAACTACCATGTTTTCTCTTGCCAACTTTGATGTCATGACACACTTGGTAGTACACCTTATAAAAGAATTGGATATTTGTGGCCCAATTCACACCAAATGGATGCACCCCATTGAGAGGTATATGAAAGCTTTATAGGGATATGTGTAAAACATTGTGAAGCCAAAGGGAAGCATGGCAAATGGATATGTTATTGAAGAAGCTTTGGGCTTTTGCACAAAATACATTCAAGGAAATGAAATCCATGAAGAGGTTATGGGATGATGAGGAGCCTACCATGAATGATGAAAAAAAGGAAATGGCCACCCTCTTAATTTGAATGCCATTTTCAAAAGCTCACACACTTGTCCTCCACAATGCATCAATGACCAACCTTGGTGCACATGGGATTTCTTCATGGCCTTAAAATATGTTTTTAGATCTTAATGTGTGCGTAACAGCACCAAAACAACCAAATCTACAGGATTTTCTAAACCAAGACGAGAACATGAGCAAGCCTAATTCCAAATTCAAATTTCAAAATAAGAATAAAAACATGTGTGTAAAACAAAAATTCAACAAGATTTTATTGCAAGAATGATATAAAAACAAAAGAAGGTTGTGATAAGAAAATGTACCCAAAACATGTGTTGAATAGATTAAAAGTAATTGAAGGTCCTACCTTTATTTATCCCCTTGGGGACCTAACTCAAAGAAACCTCCATAGAAGTTTCATGTCCATGTGTGGTCCATGATTACCCATGTGTAGCCCATGTCTACCCATGTGACCCATGATTATGAACATGGTAAAATGTTGGTTGTTTACTTTTACTTTTGCCCAAATTGATACTTTTGTTAAATCTATATCCTTTACCCTTACCTAATTTGGAATTTTTAAAAAGTTTATACCTTGTTACATAACTAATATTTTTTTGAAAATTCAAATTGATTATTTTGTTAAAGTTATATTCCTTATTCTTATTTGGTTTGGAATTTTTTTTGAAGTTGATAACTTGTTACCTAACTTATATATTTTTTGAAAATTCAAATTTAAGCCCCAAAAAAAGAATTGGACAACCTTTGACTTTGAGCCTTCTTTTTCCAGCTATATATAGCCAAAAACAGAAATCAAACAATAAAAGTGCTAAAATAAATTTTAAAAATTGAGATTTTCAATAGCCACAATTTAACCAATTTTTTTTTTAAATTACCAGATTTATGTGCATGGGTTCAAGTAGGATAGCCAAAAATATCAATGGAAAGACATTTTAAAATTTTTGCTTTCATATTTAGCTAGTAGCCAAATTTGGCGAAATCTTCCTATGGATGACACCCACTTTAGCTGCATCACAAAATTGCCAACAAAAAGCATTGGACTTAAGTCCACTGGTTAGACCTTTGAAGGTATACAAGACAATAGTGAACATCAGGTGGTGCTTCAGGTTGCCTTTTGGTGTAAGTTGTTGATGGCTGGTTTCTAGGCTGTGTTTTTTGTTTTGATCAGGCTTCTTGTCCTTAGTTCTTTGGAAGCAAAATTGTGAACACCAAGTCTGTTGTATATGTCATGTATTATCATCAAACAGTTCACCTGATTTCCAACACAGTAATTGCAATCATTTATCACTCTTTCCAATAGAAAGTCTACATGTACCATGGGTGTTTTTTATTTCCTTTTTTTATTATTATTATTATTTTTTCCAAATTTGTGATATCAAAAAGTTGGCAATTTTTTTCTGCAAAAAAATTTGTCAAAATTAGTCAAATTTACACTAGAGGAAAAAAAGAAATTCCGAAAAACTCCCAATTATTCTGCTGTTCATAATAACAAATTTTGTCAGAAAAAAAACACTGGCATGCAAAGAAAGAAAGTCACTTCACCAAAGGCTTACTTT
>Ga0209208_10002560_pt1 | contig 26118 bp, 24 predicted proteins | sample S1TSphfallax_3_FD_187694 | JGI IMG/M metagenome (GOLD analysis project Ga0209208, IMG submission 187694) | Host-associated microbial communities from peat moss isolated from Minnesota, USA - S1T2_Fd - Sphagnum fallax MG (SPAdes) (version 2) | ecosystem: Host-associated > Plants > Peat moss >...
GGTTGCTGTTCTATTCAGCTGTTTGATCCTGAATCTGTGACATGTTCTCAGTTGGGAAATGTGTAAAGAACTTTTTGTTATCCTCTACACTAGCTCTTATTATTCTTGGAGATAGCTTCCTGGGATTCTTTGTTGGAGAGTTTTCAGATGGTGTCTCTGGGGCTTTCTCTGGAGCTTATTGGCTAATTTTTGTCTGGTGGGGAATTGAACTTGTGTGTTGTAAGGAGTATTATTCTATTAGGGGTTGACTTGATAATTGGATGTGGCATCCTGTAAGCCATTTAGAAATGTTGTAGGGGGCACCAGCTGAACATATATACTTCTGAAGAGCTATTTAGGGCAGGACATTCTACACGAACCTGGTTTAGGCACTGGATATGTGTGACTTTCACTGTTGTTCAAACTGCTCAAACTGCTCTCTGTTCTTTAGAGTCTGATATATTGTTGAAGTCTGAACCCTCTTTAACCTTTTTTTCATGCCATTTCCCAATTTGTGTTCAGGTGGTTTACCTCAGATGCCTGATACATAGCTTTGATGAGTTATAAGCTAAGGAAATGCAGAAACTACCTTCAAGTTCTTACTCTTTCTTAGTTGTCCCATTGTGGAAATGTTAATTGACCAGTGCCGTTGTATCTTTTTTGTATCTTGGATTCCTGAGATAAATGTTGTGCATGCAGGCCAGACACATCGCCCATAATTGTTAGTCTTGCTTGTGGCAGCCTTGCGGGTATTTGCTCCTCTTCAGGTAATGCTTGCTGTGCTAAGTTTCATTCCCTACTGTCCTACTGGAAAAGCAGTGCACAGAAGATAAGTCATGTATGCATGCCTGCCTGTTTCTTTTTGGGTCTAATTGCAGTGTAAAAGAGAATAGAGGTGGAAGCATGATAAAAGGGATGTTTTGGGTATGCAGCAACATTCCCAATTGATCTGGTGAGGAGGCGAATGCAGTTAGAGGGGGCTGGAGGACGAGCACTGATATACAAAAGAGGCTTGGCAGGCACTTTCAAACAGATCATGCAGGAGGAAGGTCTTTTTGGGCTTTACAGGGGAATATTACCAGAATACTACAAAGTCATTCCAAGTGTTGGTATTGTGTTTATGACATATGAGTTTATGAAGCGGATCCTGCAGCCGCAATCTTGGAATGCCTCCTAGGACAGATAACTGTACTGAAATCTTCTGCAGGCCAACTTAATTGTAGAACATACCCAGAGGCAAGTAGAGATTAAACCATTTTGCAGCATCTGGTACATCTTATTTGTTGCAGTTGAAGCTAATTTGAGGCAGTTAATCAAAAGTTGATTCCTTGCAGCATGTAGAATGAGGTGGACATAAGCCTCTATTCATTATTGAGTTGTGTATTCCAAGCACTGAGAATGTTTTCTTGACTTTTCAGCTTATGGGGGTGCCTTTTTAGGCTGATGTGCCTCTATTTAAGGCTTCCATCAACATGCAATATTGCAGCATTTTGCTAAGTATATAGCATTGTCACATGGGTCTTGTCTGTTTGGCATCACCATGTGTTTTGAGAAATGAATGGACTTTTGGGGGGAATGGAATTGGTCAATGTCAGTGTGTTCATATTTTCCTATGGTGTTGCTTGTGTCTGAGAACACAACAGGGGACTGAAAATCCAAATTATTATGAATATGAGCAATCTGCTAACTTGCTATGCATCTTGACTACTTGACAAGTTGAAAATGTGAGAATAATACTGCTCCTAAAAGAAAAGCTCTAGCAAAAGTTTACTAATTCCACCAATTCTGACATAACCTATTGAGTAGCAAAATTGCATTTAAAACCTTACTTATATTACATAGCAAATAAAAGTGAAAAATAAATGAAGTCCATGACTTGATATTTGGTTAAAATTACTTAGCTTTAAACACAATTGCACTTCAGACTCACTTCAGATTGCCTCAGTTGTTTTCTACATAACATTTTGTATCTCTTAACATAATATTAGCTACATAATTAAATAGAAATTTGCACTAAGAACAAATTCAAATGAGATTGGGGCATAGATCTTTGACATAAGTGGAATATCAAACCCTTTAACCTATTTCATTGGAGTCTATGAGCTTGGTAAGTCTGATTCAATAGCAATTGCCTTATCTATGCTACCAAACCACACAACCTGCCAAGACAAGGGTGGTGAAAAGAAATTTAGTCCACATTTGTTAATAAAACATGATATATTTTTCTCTATTTTAGTTCTTTTTTTTTCATTTTTTCATTTTGTTCTTCTTGGGTCCATCTCTTGCAAGCTTTTACAAATGCAATAGAAAATCAAGATGCATATTTTTGTAGAATTGTTTGGATGAAAATTGAAGATACAATTTTATGCTTATCTATATCCCACCTTGGGAGCTAATATGTCAATAGGGAATAATGCTAGTTAGTTCCTACCATTGATGATGAGGTGATGATTTAATACTTGACAAATGACATAATCACAAGGTTATGACCACTTTCAATCTTATGGTGCTTGTTTTGGTTTGGCCATAATTGGCATAATGGTGACTTTCAAAGTTATATTGTGAAATTTTATTTGTGATTTCATCAACATGCTTTTGGAGAATTGGAAATCTTATAAGGACCCAAAATTTTATGTGATTGCTTGCCTTAAATTTTTGAGTAAACGATTATATTCTTAAATATGCACCTTTTTTCAATAGTTGATGAAGTCAATGAGGAGTAATTGTAGTTAGTCACCACCGTTCATGATGAAGTTGAAGGTTTAATATTTTGAAAGTGATATTCATAAAGTTATGACTACAATCATTGTCATTGTGTTTTCTTTTGATTTTGCAACCATTGACATAATGGTTACCTTCTAAGTGTTTTGTGGAGTTTAAATCAATATCCAATTGAGGTAAAATACAAATGTTTGCGAGGGCTTAAGTTCAATGTGTAAATTAAAGAAATAAAATTTCTTATCTTTGGCATGTGTTCCCTTGTTTTGGTCTTTTTTCCTTAGTGAAGTTATGTAGGCATCCACTCTTTTTCTTTCGTAAAGAAAGATGTAATACCACAACAATTTTAGGAATCGATTTACTATGCAATGATTTATCATTTAATAATTTCTTCAAAACTAAGCATTCTAAGACTTTTGATGGATGCAAATTGGGGAAAAGAATATATGTATATTATAAGAAAAGTTTTAAATCAAATTCTTTGTGTGTGGAATGAATTAGGTTTTCGATTATTCCATGTTATGGAATTAATCAATATGTTATATTTCCTTTGTTTGGCCATGGGGTTTAGGGTTGAGGGAAAGGTTGCCCTAAACCCTAAACCTAATAGGGAAAGGTTGCCCTAGTGTTTGTATTGGAATATCATGGTTGTAAACAATCATTTAACCACAAAAGATAAGTGCCCAAAGCTGAATAAGGTATCCATTATAACAATTTGAATATCACCTTTTCTTAAAATTGGATCTTTGAATTGAATTTAATGTAATATGAAACTTTATAAATCATAAATGATTATAATAATTGAATCACGACCATTTCTAGGTGGTTTTTCGATTTTGTTATAACCAATGATAATGGGATGACAAATTTCAAAATCAAAGAACATGTAGTTATAATTTTTTTTGAATTTTCTTTTGTTGAGTTTGGGTTTTTAAAGTTTTTCAAATAATTGGTGGGTTTTATGAAAAAATTGGTGAGAAACTAGTGGTTTAAAATAGGTTCTTTAATATTTTGAAAGCCATCGATCAAGTCCATTTACTTAATCATTGCTTGTCAAATGAGCTACCCAACATTAGTCACAACCTTGCAAAAGAAAAAAATTATAAAAGCTTGAAGTTATGAAGGCATGATGAGGGCAATTTAATGTTTCTAAAAATTGACGTTCTATATTGAAACATTTCATGTGACAAGAACATCCTCACCTTTAGTAAGATGTGCATTACATTTTGGATGAAGGATATTAATCAAATAATGTGAAATCTATGTTGGCATGTAGAAATGCCCTACAAGATGACTTATAAAAGGAAATGATTGTTTTTGATTTGCTAGCAATAATGATTAGTTTGGGTGATAAATTTTTGAATAGTCTTTCACTTTATATTGTCCATTTTTTAATGTTTATGGGTGAGGATGGGAAAATAATTAACATTGTATGATGTCATAAACATTGATGTAGGCCCAAATAACGGGTGTGGGTGGAGATGTTGTAAGATAATAATTGAAGTATGAAACAATGCAATCTTTGACAAAATGATGGGCTTGGAGGTGAGCTAATTGGAGGTTGTTCCAAGGTCAATTGAACCAATGTCCTCAACACCTATGCAACACATGATTTGTTTTACAAATTAGGATTGAAATCAAAAGAACTTCCTTAGATTTATTATTTCATTTCAATTGTGCATGGAGTAATTGATGACATAAATGATTGGGTTGAGTGTTCATGTTGTAACAATCATGAAGAACAAGGGGAAGACTAGTGAAGAAAAAAGACTCAGGTATGAGTGTATTATGACAAGGTTTGGAATTATCTTAAACATAGTTTTGACCAAGAAACTCAAGATTCAACAATAATCTCATGGAGGAGATTTGTTTGTGCAACTAGCATTCAAGCTCACATTTCGTACAAGTCACATCCCAACACTTTGATAGAACAAATGAACATAAGAATACCTTTGATGTTAGCCAAGGAAATAGAAGCATGAATTCACATTTGTAAATGAAATCATGAAATCCACCCTATCATGTTGGTGCACAAGTCCACATATATAGAACAAAAATCTTTTCACCTTTTGGTTGGTTTACAAAATGAAAATTTAATTACCATCTATTATTAAATTAGCAAACCAACCAAGTGAGTTGATGATGATGACCTTGTAAAGTGCCATGAAAATGAAAATTGTTGTTAATAAGTGCCAATAAAATCATTTGTTGCAATTCAATAAATGTCATGAAATGCAACTTGGAACAAAACAAGCATTTGAACTTTGGATAAACAAAATGAAATAAGGTTTTTAATATAATTAGAGAGAATCCAAGTATGAAGGTTTCAGACCTTCTACCACTACAAAGTTAACTACTTTAACTATTTTTTTTCATATTCGGGTTGTGACAACCTCTAAGTTAACTATTTTTTTTCATCCTCGGGTTGTGACAACCTCTAAGTTAACTATTTTTTTTCATCTTCGGGTTGTCACCATCTGTTTTGTGCAATTGCAATCTTATCAAGATGTTGAACTTTTTCCATACTTCACCCAAAAAAGGGCTTTGTTAGCATGCATAACTCAGCAATCATGCTTTAATCAAAGCTAGGCTCCTAATCCATCCTAATCCATGCAGTGATAAAAGGTTTTTCACTACTGTAGTACCTTTTATACTGCAGTTTTGATACATATCTATCAAGTAATTAATTAATTTTATTATTTTCATTTCAACAAATAGAAAATTCTCAAAGATTCAATATTTCCCTTCAAAAATGTTTGTTATTTGAATTCTTATTTGGAAAATTAAACATTTCTGGAAATAGTATAATTAGTGTTGAAGCTGCCAAGGTACTGGTTGGTACTTGTTAATTCAGCATCCAGCTTAAATGTTCTCTCTTTTCTATTTGAAAGTTGTTCCAGTGCAGCTTTATCATGCTCACCTCCCATTCACCCAGCCACAGTCTCAGCAGCCTCCATGATGCTCATCTCAAATTATACGCCCAGTGCAATACTTTGAAGGAGAAAAAGTATGCAATACGAACCAAATCATAAGTGAGGTAGACTGCATTGAGCTGCCTTCAATTCTTTTGGCATCTTCCACCTGTGGATTCTAGATGTAACTTCACGTCACAACTCACACTAAATTCATATGTCCATCCATGTTGATTAAACCACTCAATATTTAGCTTGCACATGATGATTTGATGGAACCCATTTTCTTCCCCTTGTCACTTAGACAAATCTGTAAATAGTCTGTCTACTTATCTTTGTAGATGAAAGCAAGAAGCATCAAGGAATTCCAAGTTAATATTCAGATTCTGGACTTGAAACTTTTTCTATTGTAAACTGAATACAAGTACTCTCAGATGTTGGTCTAGTATATACGAGCTTGCTCATGTTATCAACCCTAGTATAGCAAGGACCTGACCAGTTTGGTATCAGCTGAGGCAATATCAGGCTTTTAATACCAGTTGTAGCCTAGTAGGACTAAGAGAATCAAGGACCTGAGGTAATACCAACCTTAACCTTTGTAGCTTGTAGATTCAGAGACAATGCAATGACTCATGGCATCAATGACAGCCATATTGGAGTAGTAGAGCTTTGGATTCATAGTGAAAAGCTGGTCCAAAGTCCAATTTGCTAGTCATGATTCTTCTTCAGAGGAGGAGGATGATCCAATCAGTCAAGATGATGTAGACTTTACGCAGTACAATTTCTTGTTGAAGATCATGAGAGGAGGAAATAGTCAATTACCAATGGCTACTACTAGCATGATCCTGAACACGAATGCATCTAGTTCCAAAACTCATGAAACCATAATGGCTCCCACAGGTGCTTCAGGATCTGCAGTAAGGTTCAAAGAGCCCAAATTCTCCTCCAAGAGATGCAGTCCACGGTTCTGCAGAAACCTCAACCTTGTCATAAAGGAGTAGGAACAGAATACAAATCAGAGTGAGGGTATAGTTCACTACCAAGTTGGAGCTCAAACAGAGTGTGAAGATTTTGCAACTAGAATGAAATTTCAAATGGAACGCGCGATGACTAAAACAGAAGTTCATCTTCGTGTGAACGCACCTTGACTAGGAAGTGGTCATCTTCCATAGACCAGATTGACGTTTGCATGGCTACTGTAGCATCTGCTGAAGTGTTGAGTTCTAAGGAAGCGATTGCTATTGGCTTCCCACAACATTCTGCACATGAAGTATCCATCCCTCCATGTGTGAAGATGCCTATGGTTGCAAACACAAAAGTCAAAGATTTTACAAAGGAGTTAGAAGTTAAAGAACCTGCTACTATAGCCATTTCAGGTGAGGCTGGAACAGTGTTCATGAACAAGGGTTGCCAGCAGAAATTCTTCTTCACGACATTGACAGCAATTGAACAAAGCCAATTTATGGTAGTGAGCAGGAAAGACAAGAGAATTGATGTGACATCCACAACCCCCAGCATCTCTTCAAATAGGAGAATTGTCATTGTCATCGTGAGTGTCTTCTTCTTCGCCTCCATCATATAGTGCCATTACTGGCCGCTTTGGAATGTTGTTTTCCCAACTCAAATTCATTTTCTTGTCAAGCAGGACCACCTCGGTCGAGTTCGTCGGGATGAGGTGCTTGTTGATATTGAAGAACATATTGATCTCTACCAAGCCGGCACGCAGTGACGATCGTTTTGGAGCCAGGACGTCTGACAGGCTGCCCAGGTCGCATTCAAGTCCGCCCGAGGATGGCTTGTTGGCCAAGATCGCCAGAACAGCCTACATGAGACATGGCATGCTTGTTTGACGAGCCCACCACTTGCATAGCTCGGCTGATTCCGACCACAATTCGATATTGGTTTCATCGCCAATTCCTTTGAGGATTTGAACTTCGGCGTTCACCATCTGTGCCGCTGTCTCGAAGCATTTGCCACTCCCATTAACGTCCTTCTTGTCATCATCAGCCACAATATCAAGAGCTGCTGACAACAACTCTAATGTCTTGACACGCTTTGCTGGTCTCTCAAGTCGCCCAGCTAGGGTACTCCCTGCCATTTGCTGCTTCTTGAGCACAATCGGCGCTGCAACTGTCTCCGCTAAACATCTGATTTTGTTCCATATGAACTGGTTCACAAACACAAAGTGTTGCTTTTATAGGCTCTCTTGTGTCCGGCCAACAGGAATATCAAGCCTATCAATGTTAGTCGCATTGATAAACTTCGCTAGGATCTTTCCAGACGTCATTGGTGGGTACAGCATACTCTGTGCGTCGATTAAGTACGAGAACTTGAAATCGGTTTCTTCCAAGACGTTCTTCTGTAGCATGGGCCGCCTAAGGTTGTTGTCGTAGATCTTCTTGGGCTGATGAAGCGCCAATATCGGATGGTACCGTTTGAAGTAGCGTTCAGACATTGCCTTGCCAAGAAACTTCCGTGCTTCAGGAGTGGCCGGTTGCAGTACGTCATGTGATCGCGACATTGGATAGGGGTCTTCAGAGCCGAGTTGACGACGTACCGGTATTATCAACTCGAGCGGCTTACTTACATCGAGGACAGTTGTGTACAAAGAGTATAACATGACGTACACATCGACAATGACAAATGTTTGCATAGCCTGTGCCTTGATCTGAACGGCTCGAACTGGCTCAATCAGTGAATAAAACTTGATGCACAGTGTGCAATCCATGTCGACCAGTGGAACTGGTCGATTGAGTTTGCGGTACGCCTGCAAGAGAGGTTCCCAGGCTATTAGAATTCGCTCCAGTACAAGCGTTATGGATGACCATCGGTGCTACGGCGAGTTAAGTAGTTTAAGGTATGTCTCCAAGAGTTCAAGCATGGCTTCCTCGAAAGCTCCCTACAGGTACTCAGACTTGTTCACAGCTTCAATGACCTTCTTAATCCTCTGGAAGAAGCAGTGCACGTCCACATTCTTACTATTGTTAGGGTTGATCGAGGTGCCAAACGCTTCCGTGAGTGCCAGGTGGATTAGATGTGATATACACCATTCCCACCAAGCATCGATCAGAATGTCTAAGGTACGCTTTACATCGGATCCCGAATCTGAAGTGCTTGTCAGCACATCGAGCATCACCTTAATGCCGAACTCCTTGAGGACGCTTGAAGACCATTCGTGCAAGATTGTAGACAACTGTTCCGCTTGACGCTCATCGGTAGTCGGTGCAAATCGGCGGATGGCGAGATTGTAGCCAATATTGAACTTGGTCGACGTATTGAAGCACACTCACAATGCCAGGTACTTCTGGTTACTCATCTTGCTCTTTATCAGGTCTAGGTATAATGACAGGTACTTGATCGTAAAGAATGAGCGCGCCTCAGCGAGTGGCATAATGATGATCTTCTTGCACGTGGTGTACAGCTCGACGTGAAGCTTGCGGATGTTGATTGACTTCATTCCACCTTCCCCGACAGGTAGCTGACGACTGATCAGTTGCCATCTACAGGTCGTGAACGCGTTGTACGAGATCGAGTGCTCGGCGGACCAGGCTCCCAACTGCACTTCAAACCAGCGCTTTGGGTTTTTTTTGAAAGCCGGGTCGGATAGATCGAGCTGCTTCTTGATATGTGCTAGCTTCTTGTTAGTTGCCATGGTCTTGGATGAGGTTATGCAGTGTTTCTTGTCGAGGTGGGTGCATGCATTCAACGATCCCGTCTTTGTGCACTTAATGACAACTAGCTTTTTGACATTGAAGCACGGGTCTAGCAAGCAGATGAACCACTCGACTGTATCCTTGTCAATCAGGCGCACGCCGCATTGATTAAGGAAAGATGTCGTCTTTTTGAGATCCTTAATCGCGGCGCCCTTGATGATAGCTGGGAAAATGCCAGAGTTGATGAAGTTTTTGATCTGAACTGCCACAATGTCTCCACGCTCAGCATCGTCAACCTCAAGTTGTGTTTCTTCGTCAACCTCAAGTTGTGCCTCTTCGTCAACCTCAAGTTGCGCCTCTTCGTCATTGTTCTCGACAGGTACGGAAGATGCCACTTCACCTTCAGCAGTGATGCTTCCGGATTCGACGACATGATCTTCAGACCAAGCCATGATGTGCATTCCAGCACCAACTTTTGTTGCCACACTATTGAGCCTGAGATTCCTCATAGAATCTTCCAACAAAATGGAGGACTACACAGACTAAAGAAAGTTCAGAACATAATTCCACATAGATAAAAAGGTATTCAATAGTTGAGAAGTTGAGGAAGGTGAATATCTTGACAAAAGACAATCAAAGATGAGACTTGGAGAATCCTCTTACATACAGATCTAAAACCCATTTCAGGAAGGTGAATATCTTGATAGAAGACAATCAAAGATGAGACTTGGAGAATCCTGTTACATACAAATCTAAAGCCCATTGGCTTCAAGACTCCTAGAGTTTGCATCAATGTCTCTATTAGGAATGAGCTTTGAGTACTCGATACAAGTTTTGTATGAAATCTCAATCTTGTATCCTCAGTTTGTGGATGATCAGGTAGCTAGACTAGGATCTTCATCTTCACTTTGATCCAGTGATCTGAAGGATCACAGACAGCAGCAGGAGTAGATTTGAGATGAAAAAAAGAATCGGACCAGCTAGCTAGTAGTAGCCAGGTTATATTCATTCTTGAAGAATCATGTTACCAGGTGTAGTAGTACTGGGAAGTCATGTGGTAGCTTTATTGGTGGAGGCGGCTGGTGTGCTAGCTGCCACATTGAGCATGTGCACCGTCAGAAGAAGAGATTCTCACCACAAGACTAGTAGTGCTAGGAAACGCGGCGCCGGCACCCAGCAGACGGATTATGAGCTGAACGGTCGGCTCAACATAACAGCGTCGGCGGGACTGCAGGCTCATCTGGAAATGGGATTGATGGTTGGGGTTATGGAGGTGGACATCACGGAAGAGGATTAGCAGCTCCATATGATGATGATGATGATGTTGTAGCTGGATCAGGAGGATCAGTTGATTACGATGGAAGTCTTGATGGAGGTGGTGGATCCGGAAGAGGAGGAGCTGCTGGAGTACCCTTGCAGACCTTCTACCACTAAAAAATTCAAGCAGATTCAAAGCAGCCTAACTAAATTGTTAGGTAGTAATAAATGGTGTGTTTACTTCAAGTGGTGATTTTCATGTGAGCTCAGAGATTTCTTCGCCGCCGGTGGCTGTTGTGTAGTAATCCGTGAAATTAAATGTATAAACAGCTCGGCTGTTGTGTAGTAATCCATGAAATTAAATGTATAAACAGCTCGGCTGTTGTGTAGTAATCCATGAAATTAAATGTATAAACAGCTCAATTCACGATGCGTCTGTGAGTGTGGTACTGCGAGGGACATGGATGTGGATGAACTGCAGACCTTCTACCACTAAGTTAATTATTTTTTTTCATCCTCGGGTTGTGACAACCTCTAAGTTAACTATTTTTTTTCATCCTCGGGTTGTGACAACCTCTAAGTTAACTATTTTTTTTCATCCTCTAGTGGTGACAACCTCGGGTCACCACTTAGTGTAATTAGTGGCGTTTTAGTGGGTTTAGATTTTTAGTGGTAGAAGGTCTGAAAGGTTTGATAATGGTATCTAGTGTAAAACATCAACAAAATACACATAATCAAAACTAATCATGCCTCTTTCAAATAAGCAAACAATTTGTGGTCATATGCAAAATCAAAAACATTTTTGGCAAAAACACAAATGAGTTGTTGAACCCAATCACCATACCCAAATTGTGTCAAGCACCAAAAGGCAAAACTTGTTGATACACAAAGTATCAAGGATGGAATTAAATTAAATTTGAGGTTAGAGGTAGTAACTCAAAGTTAATCCCTTGTAGGAACTAATTTGTTCATGGACAATTTTTTCTACCATGTCAACCTCATGTCAAAACTTTAGACATAGACTTTAAACCAAGGTTAGTGCAAGTTACTTTGTCTAAACCCAAGCTAATTTAACCCCCAAACCTTAGACTTTTAACCAAGGTTTGGGGTCAGAAAACTGAGCTGTAGGCAAGCAAAAAACTTGGAAAAGAGGAAGGGGAAACTCTTGTGACCAAAGCACCAAAATGCAAGGAGCATAATGTGGGAGTTGAGAGGAAGGAGTCGCATCATTTCCAAGACAAAGTCCCTATTCTAAATCTAAGAATGGCCAATGTTACAAAATGATTTGAAAAGGAAATTGCATTTGAACAAGATAAATTGTGTCATTCAAAAGATTTTGACGAGGACTATAAATTATCAAGTTGTCATGTCTCAAGAAAATGCATCTTTTCCACATCATGAGTTTTTGAACACTTAGAAGAAAAGGATCCTTCATGAACATCACGATGTCCAAAAAAGGACAAAAGGATGAATTGTGGGATTAGTTGAAGAGCTACCAGCACCACCCCCAATTCAAGCCTCGACCTCATGGTTTAAGCTTATTAAAAACCTTCCAATTTTGGAAGAAAGATGTTGTGATGCCCATCTTCATTCAAACATATATATATTGGTGGGTTGTGTCTTGGTTTTGAATACAAGTTTATGTGTGTGCTTCGAAGCGTGTGAGGTTTTGTCATCAAGGGCAGGGCCAAAATGGTGAACTTACACAGAATACAACACCTAGCCACTAACCCTCACCTTAAAACCCTAACCCTGAAATCATTATTGTTGCAAATTCAAAACTAAATTCCAATAATAATTGTGCGAATCGCATTCCATCTTTTCTACAAAGAGGACATGTGATTACCTTGGAAGGCATGTGCTGTTAGGAGTTTGAAAATTCTAGACTTAGAAAGGGACAAAAGCAATGGCTGAGATGTATAAGGTTTGAAAAGTGAACTTGTAATAGGCATTTGCGAAAATGATAAAGGGTTGGTGTAAATGGTGGCAGTTTAGAACCTGATGGTGAAAAAATCTGTAGTGCCTTGAAATATGGCACCCATTTGATGATGGAGTCTCATCACCAGGTCCTTGCCACCAAGGGCAGAAACTGAAAGACCGCTCCTTCCTAATGGATCTAATGGGTTCAGGAGCACCCTTAATACTTTGGCTGTGCTAACAGCAAACCATGGGTTCAAAGGGACCCATCATAGGACCAAAGCTGCGGGTCACATCCTCAGAGATGGGGGGAACAACAAGCACTTCTTTGCAGTGACCCACCCATCTTTTTCTGGGCATTGTTCCTGGGGATTGGTTTTGGGTGCTGTGAGATCAGGCTTTATTTCTTGCAGACTGTGTTGCCTGCATGCAGTTAGATTGGAGAGCTTGCAGGGCTCTTATTGTCATGTAGTGATCCTGCTTTGCTGTATAATGTGCCAAATCATGCTGGGAGTAGATCTGGCAGTAGTTGAGATGGTGCTCCTGGCTTCAAGATCCTCCCTTCATGCCCTGCTACAAGGACTAGTGGGTTGAACTGACTTGAAGGCACAGTTGATGTGGTTGTTATGGCTTCAGCTGTTTCCATTTGCCAAAGCAGAACTTGAATGAGGCATCTCTGGTGTGATGTCCAGCTTTCACTAGAAACTGTTCTGGAGTTAGGCACAAGATTCTTTTGCTTCACAATTTAGGTTTTCAGCTTAGGCTCAGTGTCAGTCTCTCCCACAGGAGTTGCCACATTCCCACGAACACTCTTCACAGAGTTGCCATCAGATACATCCTCAGAAGAAGCAATATTGCCAAATATCCATTTCTCCAAGTTGCTGCTATCCACCACACCAGCCAGCTCCAGCCCCAGTGAATTTTATCAGGCTCACAGACTATATACAGCTGTGATAGCTCCATGGGAGCTCTGAGCACATGTAATGCTTGCCATGCCCTCCATGTGTAGATAGCAATGGAAGTAGGTGCAAAGAAGACTGACATTGATTACTACCATTAGTGGTTGCAAGTTTTTAGTGAAGTGTGCAGCTTTAATGTCTGATACTGATGTAGTCTGTTTACATCATCAACTCTAAGGGATACTTTGCACAGTGCTATGACCGGGAGTCAAAACCTATCAAGACAGCCTTCACATGGCATGAGGTCACACGAAGGTAAACTTCTAAGCTTTATACAATCTTGCATGCTCTACAAATATTTGACAACCAATAATTCAACCAGAAGGAGAGGTTTGATGAGAAGCTTAAGAGTAAATACCAGATAACCTCAAAAAACAGGTTGAATCCTCTGGGCTTATGTACATGGATACTGAATACTGCCAAGTGAATTGGCAGAGAGCATTTGCCTCATGAGTAGGCCATGTTGTGGGCCCACCAATCTTGTAGCCATCCTCTGCTTTCTTGTCCACTCATGTTTCCTTGTAATCTGTGTGAAATGACTCGTCAAAGCTCCATCTTTGAGTCCTATTCTTTGGCTTTTCCTGTGCCATGCAAGCATCACACAGAGTCAATCATGGCAAATACTTGTCTGTTTCTAGATGCACCTTGCAACTATAATGGAGACTAAGATGCTTTGAGTGCAAAAATACTATGATGCAGTCAGTCATATCAATGAAAATGCACAACAAAAAATGCAGCTGGGGCACTTTAACCTGATCCTAGGCTACAAAGGTTCTCAGGTATCAATTCTCTCATCTACCATCAGTAAACATGAGCTTACTAGACAGAGGAAAAATTGGCCAATTTCATGTAGCCAGCACTTCACATCTAGCACAAAGATAACAAACTTTGTACTGAGCCCTGCTCCAGTATTTGCTGCATATCAGGCAATTGCAGTACCTGACAGCCCTAACCTTAAAGGGCTGCACAGATCACTGCACATTGGAGACACACGTTAGTAAGGCAACAAACCCAAATGACCACAAACAGTCTCTTGATCCTGCAAAACAGCCACTTAAAATAATGTTGAATAAGCATGGGTGGCCGTGATACAAGCCAACAACAAACTAATCCCTGCATACAATATGCATATTGTTTGTAGAAAGATTCTAACAAAACTCATGCATACAAGTTGCTGGAGGGTACTGCCACCTAACCTAAGTGATCTTATGCAAGAGTCAAAGCCTAAATTTCATGCTTGAGAATGAGTATGTAGGCAGGCTTCTCAATGATAAAAACTGGCATCTGCTGATGAAGCAAAAGTAGATCTGACAAACATGTGCTGGACAGCTTATTTGTGTGTGTTTCCTTTTGAAGGAATGCATACTTCATTGCCTGATGATACAAAAGGGAGAAGGAAGACCAAATTACCTGCTGCTACCCATTGCTTATAAACACAGCTACTTAACATAATGACCATTGCATGATCCCATGCCAAATCCCTACCCAATGAGAACTTTCCAAACTCTGCTCAAGCATGCAGTGACCCAAAAGACTCTGCACCTGTAAACCCTCTGGAAACTCCTACACAAGTTTGCAGCAAGATGGCTTGAGGTCCTGCAAAGAAAAGAAACTACACATGCAAAGTGATCACAGAAAAAAAAGAAAGTGAACTGGGACTCTCTCCAGTGCTCTACAACAAATCTGGTGGCTTGCTTCAAGCTTCCCTCTCATAGAAGTGGATAGCTCCTCAAAGACAATCGCACCTCCAAAGACCCCACAAATCTCAGTCTTTCCAACTCATTTACAAACTCCTTACCTAATCACAATTCCTGAAAGAAAGATATCCATAACCCTCAACGCATGTCTCCATTGCTGGAGAGCACTTCACCATGCAAGCCTGTTGAGTCTGCAGCACAAGCAGTTAGTCCAAATCCTCCTGTCTAGGTTCAAACATGGTGTAATCACCATCATCATCTGTCATTCGACCTCCTGAGGACTGATTGGAGCCTCCTCCTGAAGATGCACCATGTGCACCTGATGCTGAGGTTTCTGCTTGCCCACTGGGGGCAGGAGCTGGTGGAGGAGCAGATGAACGAAAAGGCCAGGGAAGCTGGATTGAAAACCGTCTGGCTCCTCCACCAGCACTTGGAGCTGGTCCTGGTGCAGGTCCTGGTACAGAAGCCCCACGTGTTCTAGCTCCTGCACTCCTCTCAGCTCCATATTGGGGAATTTCCCTGGAACCATACGACGCAGGCGAACCCCAGAATGTGAACCCACCAGGGGTTCCTTCAGCATCACCCGCAGGTTGAGTGTTCCCTGAGTTAGAAGCGGCAGTAGAGTTTGATTGCGGCGAGGAGCGTGCTTGGTTGTAATCAGCATCATCAGTAGGCATTTCATACCGACAAACAGGGCATGAGTTGTGCTGAGCCAGCCATGGCAGAATGCAATCTTCATGATACATATGCTTGCAAGGCATCTGCCGCACTTGGGCACCAATTTCAAATTCATCCTTGCAAACTGCACACTGTGCTGCATCAGTCCCTAGATGCTCATGTGATATTTGAATGGTGGGCATTGCTTCAATGGCAGATTTGGATGCAGGGGGTGCCCCATACCTGTTGGAATCATTGTCTGCCAGCTGCTGAATGAGCTGATCTAACCCTGGTCCCAAAAAGTAGTCTCCAAAGTTTCCTGGCAACCGCCTTGGGACTCCAGTTCCATTATCAAAGAAGACTTCCACATTGCCCCCACCCCCAAGAAAGTTTTGCATCTGCCCTTGCAAGAGAAAGATATCCCCTCCTCCTCCACCAGGTCCTACCGCAGCCCTCCCCCTCCCTCCTTCCCCACCTGGTGGGTCACCTTCCCCAGCAGCTTCTTGTTGCGCCCCCTGCGGTCCCTGCATTTGCTGGAGCACTGCTGACATCGCCTCCAGCACTTGAAGAAATGCAGGTTGACCTCCTGGAAATGGCCCACGTTGTCCTCGTTGTCCAGGTTGATAGCGCCGAAACCCTGCCGGTACCCCACCTGGTCCCTCTGCTGCTCCTTGAGGACTGCCACCGGAGGAGTCCAAATCCACTTGCAAATCGGAAGGAAATGGATATATGTCAGGGAGATGACCTGGGGGTCCATCTCCACCTCCTCCCGCTGAGCTGTTGTTGACCTCCTCCACAAAACCACCATTGCACTGGGGGCAGACTATATCACCTCTCCCCAGGACCGGCTCCACTGTCCGATTGCATTGATGGCACCAATACTGTGAGCCTCCAAACGACGTCATCTATTCCTCAACTCTACAACACCTCCTTTTGCTGTTGCTGCACCACCCCCTCTTTGTCACAGCAACACTACTTCAAGCTACCCCCTCTAAAATTCACGAAACCCTAGAAATTCCTCCCAATCTACCTACCCCCAGCCAAACTCAGTCAAGAAACCCAATTACAAACAAACAAATCAAACAAATCCCTAGTGAAGTACGGCAAGGCACAGCACGAACCTCACACAAGAAGAAGCAACCAGCAGCGACTGATTCCTCTTCTTCCGCAGATTCTCCTGCCAACTTCCCCTCTCCCCCACCCCTTCACACTTCCTTTCACCGTCCTCCTCACTCGGTTTCACAAAAAGCTAGCATATTGCAACACCCTATAAGGTTTTCACTCTTCACAACCAAATCCTCTTTTGTTCCCTCACTACTCCCACCGCAACCACCACCACCACCACCACGACGATCGACGGATCCTCCTCTCGCACAAGAACGCCGGAATTCTCAAACCCAGCAGCCAGACAAGCGGTAACGAAGCTCGACGACAGCAGTGCGCAACGGAAGAAGAAGAAGAAGTGAGGAAATTGCGCAGTGGAATGGAAGCCAGTACTTTCGACCTTGTGAATTTACCAACCTACCAGGCATGTAGGTACTAGGTACCTACAGGGAGGGGCAGGAGAGAGGGTATCAATCCGGTTATCAATAACCTATCGGCTGGTTCTTGATTTTTTTTTGATAATCTGTAAAATTGATAACCGCCTGGTATTGAAATTACAAAAATCTAATTAACCTACCTAGATGAAGCAAAATAAAATAAAATAAAATAAAATAAAATTGCAATTTAATACAAAAAAAAGATCAAATATTGACTAAAGAAATATGAAACAGGAACGAAGTTAGGATTTCATCCATGTGCAACTTTTCATCCATGTGCACAAGCTGTTTAATTGCTGGCTTTGTTTCTTCGCTTGGATGTGTGCATGGATGAATTTCTTGCAGCAGCAGCCGCAGCAGACGAAGACACGAGGAAGATCCAGGAGCCTTTTTCTTCTTCTTCTTCTTCTTCTTCTTGCAACGAGCTTTTGCCATGACGTACACTAACAACGACATCCTGCGCACAAATTTCTGAGAAACAAACGACACCCAGAAGTTGCAACAGAATGGAGGACGACGATAGCGAGAGATCCATGCTTTTGGAGAAGATTTCGGATCTGCTCTTGTCCGGAGGCTACTTCAGAGCGCAGATTTCTAATCTTTCGCCCTTCGATAAGCTCACGGGAGGTTTGGCGTGGTCTATCACTGCCAGTAACGTGGACGTCGACTTTGATGTGTTGTATGATGACGACGCAACTTTAGGGTACAAAATGTGAGCTCCAATCACTCACCCACCCACCCACCCAACCTCTCCCAAACCCTAACCCCTATTTTATTGCCCTACAATGCCATAGAGATGATTGAATGCCAGCTGTTTTCATGGATCCCAAATTTCTCCTAAAATAATTGATTAAAAAAAAATTAAAAATTCAGAGATTGGGGTGTGCAAGATTGAATCACTCTCATATGATCCTTCCAAGCAAAAAGCTTTTCAGGGTTGTGCAAATTTGGGAGTTTGGAATGTCGGGTTGAAGGAGTTTAGGGTTTCTGGTGGGGGGGGTGTGCTGCAGAAAGGTTGGGGAGGCAATAGAGGCAGCATTGCAGACAATGGAGTGTCCCTATCCACTGCAAGCCCATCAAATCCAGGGCCTCGATTACCCTGCTGTTCTCCCTGTTGTGCAATGGCTTATAAAAAGAGTGATTGCTACCCGTCAAGAGTCCGGTGATCAAGTACGCCATTCCACTTATTTTTCTCTGGAGGGCCTATTTAGTATTGTGGTCTATAAAGAGCAAAAATTGTTAGTTTTTTTAGAGCCATCATCCCCTAAGCCCTAAGTTGAAAAATTGTCACCTTGCAATTTTGTGGTTGCAGCTGAGGAGGTACTCACTCTGGAGGTTTCAACAAAACTATGAGCTGGCAGAAGAATTCGATGTTGAGAACATGCACTTGGTTTGCCACTCACTCCACTTTGTTGTGTTGAGGTTCACAGTCCCCCCTTTCTGAGACGTTCAATGTTGAGCATCTCGTAGTTGCACTATTGTGGATCTACACTGTTTAGTTCAGTTTTGGTCATAACTATTCCATACTTAATGGTAACTGTACAATTGATCATCCTACACACAGCTGATTGGACACCTATGTAGAAATTGGCTGTGCATATTTGCCACTTCCATTGGTGGTTACAGCAACAGATTTTACTATGCAAAGACACACTTTCCAAAGTTTTTCAGTTCCTTTGTTTTCCTTTTCCCAAGGTCAAACTCAATTACTCAACAACCCATATGAGAAGTCCCACATGCAGCATTACTTGCACCCATCTTCTGGAGACCTGCTTTTTTGAGCTGTCACACCTGGTTCAGAGTACTTTGATGATTGATCCTACTGGGAAGAAAATCTATCAAAGGGTATTTCTAATATTTTCATGGGGGGACCAGGAGGGAGCAGGTGCAGATTCATCTTCTCTTGGGAAGTTTGGTTACCTGTTGGATCACAGTCTGAAGTAGGTTCTCTTGCTTCTTTTTTCCATGAGTAACTGTTCATGAATCCCTCTGTATTGTGCTGCAAGCAGATGGTCTATATTTGATGTTCTAGGTCTATGTTGCTCTGTTTACTAGTACACTGTTTTGAGTTAGCACCAAATCTGTTGGCAGAGAGTTGGTTTTAGGTGGGTTGTTGTGAGGCAGGGGTTCAGTTTCAGCAATTTGAGTGGATCATAAGTGAGAATTGTAGCTGTATTTTGATTTCAGGGAGGAGTTTTCAGGACTTGAATTGGGTGAGACAGGTGGAGCAGAAAAGCACAACAGTGACATTGAACCATACATTTTTGATCAGCAACAGGCACTGCCCCTCTCTTTTCTCTGACATTAACTGTTTGATACCTCTTTTCTCTGAGTCTGGCATCTCAACTTAATGCAACAGGCAGCAGCCTTGAGAAAGAGATAACTGAACTTTCTCTCATTCATACATCTAAATTTGATGCTACAGGCTGCGGCCCTTGAGAGAGACATAGAGTTTCAGAAGGCAAGAGTTCAGCGTCTGCAAGGTCGAATCATAGCTTCACATGAGTTCACTCAACAATCAGATCAGAGCATCAACGCACAGGTGCTTCACATTTTCTCCTGCTGTCCAGTTTCTCCTTATTTTTTGGCTTGTTTAGGTGCTTCAGTATTTGCATGTTCCAAAATTTTGGGTGCAGGAATGAGGGTCAGGTTTTGAGCTAGCAGTAAATGGTGAAGATTGGAGATTTGGGGTCTGAATATGGGGTATAGGTCCAGTTGAGGAGTTGAAGATCTAGGTTAAATGTTTTAAATTTAAGGACTCAGGATTGACATTTGTTGTCTGAGCCAAAGAATTTTGAATTAGTTTCCAGAGTGGTGATGTGAGGATTCCACTTGTGGTGTCAGGCCATGAGGAAGCAAATGGTGTTTGATTGTGAGGTATCATGGAATGTGTGTGCTGGTGGGCTGGGTGCACACTCTGCTCCTCTTAGGAATTTAGGAGGAGCACTTGGCTCAAATTGAAGCAGAGATGGCAGAACTCAAGCAGATTGCAGATGCTGCTGGTGCTGGCACACTGGTTCCAGATCTGGTCATTCTGTTAAATCAATCCACAGTATGTTTTCTTTCTCCTTTCTCACCATAGATATGAAGTTATATCTGTTATTCCCATTGATACTCTAAAGATAAAGGGTGCTGTATGACCCTTTTGAGAAATTTTTGTTTTTCTCACAGGATTTGGAACTCAAAGAGTATCAGTTTCGGGCAAGTTGCCGGAAAAAACGAGCAGAATTGGTAACTGAAATCAAACAGCTGCAAGATCCAGCGCACTCTGTAGCAGATGATGATGAGCAACGTGCTGAAGTGGAGGCTGCTTTTAATGCAGACCTCCAGAAGTGGATATCTCTGCGAACAGTAAGTCATATTTTGTTTCTATCAGGAAGATGATCTAAGCTAGTAAGTTTATTCAAGTTTTTTGTTACATTCAGGAGGAGACAATGAGGTTGATAATTTATTGTGGCTGTAATTGGATCTCACTTCTCACTTTTGTAAAATCTACTGCAGGAGCTGGCTCAAAAAAGTCAAGAAGTTGCATTATTGCAGCGGAAGCTGGATGATTTACCTTGTCAAACTGAACTCATTCAGTATGTATATAACTTTTTTGCAGCCTTCACTTCTTCTCTACAGATGGTTAAATTGCTCTTTGTATATGAATTCTCAAATTTCTGTATTCTTTGCTTTATGGGTGCTTCTATTCTAAGTTGAATCTGTTGCTAAACTGTATATACAACAATCATTGAGAAGAAGATTGAACTAGGAGGCATGGGTCTGAGCTCTTTTTGTGATTTTTGTGTTAAATCTGTCATGGCCACTAGTCAAAATGTGTTATATATTATAAAGGGAGTTGCAAGGGAAAAAGAATTGATAGCAGTGATGGTTATGTGATTTTTGAGGATGGTGCAGATATGAGCGTAGATTTGTTGAGCTCTATGTGCACATTCAGGTCAGATTCTTACATTTTTCTTTTTGCCTGCCCCATTTGTTCAATGTAGTCCTAGAACATCTGCCATTTAAGGCCTTTGTTCCCATTGAAACTGGCCAATAAAACTAGACATTTTATGTAGTTATTCACCTAGCTAGGCGTCTGATGGAGCCAGCCATTTTGATGGAGGCTGTCACTGTTTGCAAAATCCACAGCGCAAACTGCGGGAGACAAGAAAGTACTATGCAACATATAATGCACTTGCTGAGGCTCATGAGCTCACTGTGAAGGAGACCTCCCTTCTAAACTCGATCCACTCTCAGGTGCATACTCTTTTCCTTATGCATATATTGACCCATATGTCTTGATGCTCTCTTGTGGGAGCTCTTTGGATTTCCCATCTTAATGTTGTATTCTCATATGTAAGAAGTAGGTAAGCATGGTAAGCATCCAGTACATCATCATCACATATAGAGGTAACATTTGGAGCTTTCCATGTTCATGCCATGATGCTCTTTGGGGGTTTGCAGTTTGAAGCAGCAATGATGACAACTGGTGGGCGTTCCAAATTTGTGGAGTCTATGGATGGCATTGTAAAGGGTGTTAAGCAGGTAATGGCATCCAGATACTTCATCTAGGAAAGCATCATGAGATTGACTTTCCTTGCATCTTCCTCATGCACTTGGGACAGAACAAGACAACATCAATCTGGAGCAAAACCCTTTGATGTGCAAAAATTTGCACTATATTTTTCTGGCACAAGTTCCATTAATTTAAGCCCCCTTGTGGTTTATTCTCTCACATAGGACATAATTGCATCAGTGTGTGAAGAAGACAATATTTGCACCCATGATGTAAATTGACATTTGTTCCATGGGCTGAAATGACAACAGAAACTTGACAAGGTAGAGAGACGATTCCATGCAGAACAGAGCACCTACAACCTACTGAAAGAAAAGCATGCATCAGCTGTTGCGGCACAACGACACTATTTCTCTCTTGTCAAGCTCTTTCAGGTAAGTAAACACTCTGAAGTGGGGTATATAAAGCACCTACCAAAAGGAGTCTCCTCTTGTTTCTTGAATACTTTTTTCCCTTTTTCCTGGCGCATTGGGAGAGGATAGTATCTGTTGTTTTGACCCTTAAATTCAATCATATCTCCAGTGAATGTACATACCTATGAGCCTGACAGTTGCCATTGAGCCTGAGTTTGGCAAGAGACGGATGAAAGGAAAAATCCCTTATCTCTATAGAGATCTTTCTCTATACAGTGTCCAAACTTTGATACATTCTGTTAATGGAAGGATGTGCCTCAACACTTGTCTGGCATGCAGGATGAGTGCGCACGTAGTGAGAAGCTCCGCACAGCATTGGAGTCATTTGCAGGCATTGCCAACAAAGACATTCCACCATCTCCTCTTGAACTCAAAGCACAACAAACCTTTGTTTCTCCTCTCTAATTTTGTTTTATATATACCCCATTTATTTTTGCTAGTAGTTTATTGCTTTCACATGGACAGAGTTATAGACTAGAGCATGTACACACCTCCCACCTGTTTTGGTTCATCCAAGCTATCTGAAGTGTCTTTGTAATAACTAATGGAAAGGAAGAATCTGCAGGTGAAATTGCAAACAGAATTGATGCAAATTGTGAGATTAAAACCTACATAATTGCTAGATGCAAATTTAGATGGAAAAATGGCAATCAGCGACAGAAACTGGATGTTGAAAGTGGGCTGATGATTGGTGAAGAAAGGCATCATAACTTGGTGAAGGTTTGTTCTCGGTAACTGAATTGTCACAGTGGGGAATCAAGAAAAAGAGGGAGGTGATGTGGAGTGATGGGTTAGTGACCTTGCTCCTTGCCTTGGGTGGGTCCCTTATTCTGGTAATGCCCCACATCCATTGGCCTTAATTGCATGCAATGACCTGTCAGAATTTCGGTCCATATTTCATGGCCAGGATTTTTAACAACACAGGGTTTGGGTGTGGGCGTGGGTTTGGAATACAAAAACATGAGAAATCAAGTACTGACATATTGGGTTTTTGTTGCGAATCTAGGAACATGGAAAATCAAGTCTTCAAGTGGACTTGTTCTTGAATCTAGGAGGGCTGCTGCTTTAGAGCATTACTGACTTGGTCAATTGGTTGCTGTTGTGGGCTGTTCTTGATCCTGATGAAGTAATAGAACACAGCTTACAAGACAAGGCAAGAACTTGTGAGGAGAATCTCATGATACAAATCTCTTACTCAGAATATAATTTCTTGTTTATAATAGAAATCAACAAGTTTATACTCTGCAGGTAACAAAAAGAAACTAGTTTTTATAAAATTATTTGTGATTTTTGTAAACTATACTAGTTAGAATTGACTAGTGTTAGTAGATGCAACTTGTGTGTGGTTGCCTCTTCAAAATTTGAGGTTTGCCTCAGGCTACGCCTTTTGTGTTATATATGTCTGTAATCAATGATTGGAAATGCAATTGAAATGTGAATTGGCACACATATATACTTATGAACCCTACACTCGTAAACTCTCTAGCATTGGGGAGTGTAATGTGTACATGGAATTGGACTCAAGTTTTGAATTAGACCTTGAAAGTTCTTGAATTTGAACAAATTGTGCATGAGAACTAGTTTTGAATTAGACCTTGAAAGTTCTTGAATTTGAACAATCGTGCATGAGAACTAGTTTTGAATTAGACCTTGAAAGTTCTTGAATTTGAACAATCGTGCATGAAGAACTAAAATTGTTGTGCCTGGAAAATTAGGCTTAGACTTGCACTTGAAAAACCTCCAACACAATGAAATGTGTTAAAACCATGACCGGAGGTTTCTCTTTAAAAAGGGAAAAACCACACAACACTAATATCTACCTACGGAGCCCCCAAATTGTCTTACACATACCTATACACATTGATTTGCTACGTATTTCATTTTATTTTCTTTATGTGCAATTTTTTTGGTTGAGTTGCAACTTTTTTTTATCGTCTTAAGTAATGAAAGAAGTTGTGTTTGAGAGAATATTGCAATCTGAAAGTCCAATTATAATTAACAAAATAAAGAATCATGGTATGGCCCTCTTTATTTTACACCTTCCTTTATTGGCTTTGGTACTTACCCACTTGCAGAGGTAATCAATCCATGGGTTTCCAATGGACAAATGTGGACTTGGTGAGTGAGTGAGTGACCCATCCAAAAAGCATGACAAAATCAAAATGCTCGGATTCATCAAGATCGAATACATTTAGGCCTTCCGAATCTCCTTTGGACAAGCATTTATTTGCCAAAGTGAACAAAAAGTAAATCCCACTTGTAGCATGTGGCCCCCCGACTCTTCACATCTCCTCTTTCTTGTTCCAACGCGCAACTTTCTTGCAACACAAGGTCAACTCTTCACATCTCCTCTTTCTTGTTCCAATGCACAACTTTCTTGCAGTACACGTCAAATTCAAGTTCATGGCATCATTCAAGTTCAAAGTAGGGTACTAATTGCCTGCCTATGATTGAAACATTTATTTATATCTTCATCATATGTGCTTCATTTCGAGTGATTTAAAATGTTATGGGAGTGCTATCTCAAGCTCTTTAAGTGTTCAGTCACCTGTCTGTCTACCCAATCTCCCTTGAAATTATGTAAGTTCTTCACCTTTCATGGAAGAGATTTGGTTTCATGAACTTGGAAATTCAACTTCAATAGAGATATATCTGCAAAGTAAGGAAAACACAGCACCAAAAAAGCAAAAAAACCTTTGTTTGCTCATACGGGCTCACCTCATTGGACAACTATTAACGAAGAAACCGTCTTCATGGAGCCCTTTCAAATTCACGAGACTTAGCACTTTTGCCACCTTTTTCTCCACTACCCCATGGGTACCTTTGGCACTACTAATTAGTACAACATGCCTAGTTTGGCATATTATGTAGTAATTTTCACGTTCCATGAATTTCATTTGGTGGGTTTTAGGGGTGTACGAGGGGGCGAGATGCAGAAGGCCACCCCTCCCCCACAATGCAACTTTAAAAAAAAATCAGTAACCCCCCTTGGGGACCCCATTCCAAATCTTGGGGACCCAAAGAATGGCTGGAATTGGAATGGGGTCCCCAAGGGGGGTTACTTTTTCCTTTTTTTTTTTTCTTTTTTTTTTCCAATAAATAAATTAAATTTTAAAAGAATATGCTATCCTAGATTTTTAAAAAATAAATAAATATAAAAAACCTCAAATTTCCAGGATTTTTGTTTTTGGGGGGGTCAGAATATTGCCACATTTATGTCTACTGGCTATGGATTGGATAGTTGTCTACAAATGTGTCGGCAATTGATGCAAAATCTAGTTTGGGCTCTTGCCAATTTGGCTACAACAGAAAAAAATAAATAAATTGAGAAAACACTATCTAAAATAGGTTATGCAAATCTAGGAATGGCTAAATATATTATAGAACTTTTGGCTAAATTAGTTTGCACTTTGACACCTTAAGCTATATATATTATGATTTAGGGTTTTTTTTTTTCAATTTTTGTGATGTCGCTAAAGTGGCAATCATCCATAAGATGATTTAGCCAGATTTGGCTACAGACAAGATATGAAAGTAGAATTTTTAAAAAATAAAATAAAATCCTTCTATGTTCTTGACTACCTACTAAAAATTACTATAAAAAATCTGGCAATTTGGATAGGGGAAAAATAAAATAAAAATCTGTATAATTTGGGCCCATTTTTTTTTCCCTTGGAAAATGCTTTGTAATAAGTTGAAATCATAGTTTTTGGGTGTCGAAATTTGACGAAATTTCGCCAAAAAAGAAAACCACTAATTAAGATGCCACATGACAATGTGGAAAATGTTAAATTCATCTTAATGGCTATGGAGGCTTAGTAGTAGGATTATTCAGTGTTTTTTTTTTTTTTTTT
>Ga0209208_10002561_pt1 | contig 26100 bp, 11 predicted proteins | sample S1TSphfallax_3_FD_187694 | JGI IMG/M metagenome (GOLD analysis project Ga0209208, IMG submission 187694) | Host-associated microbial communities from peat moss isolated from Minnesota, USA - S1T2_Fd - Sphagnum fallax MG (SPAdes) (version 2) | ecosystem: Host-associated > Plants > Peat moss >...
GCAACTACATTTGTGACTATAATGCACACCAATAGTTTATTCACACATGGTAACCTAAAAATGTGACACGTGGCATCATGTAGATTATTCAAAATATTTTACCAAACAAATATTTCTTTTTTTCTTCAACCATCTGATTAAAGCAACTAGATTGTGACACGTGGCAATTTAAAATTGCCTTATAATCATCTAGGGTTAGTTTAGGGTTGGACCAGTTTTGATAGGCCATGTGGCACCTAGGTAGGCCGCCTAGCCTAGCTAGTCAAGTGCCTAAGGTACCTAACCTAATTTTGAACTAAGCCATTTACAATGGGCCATGTGGCACCTAGGCTAAGCTTAGGTCACCTAACCATAGGTCTAGCTCAAGTAGGTAAGTATTTAGATCTAGGTTTAAAACTTTTACAACCAAATCTTATTTTATTTTAAGTTTAGTTTTTTAGGTGGAGCTTATGTAATTAACTCCTCCCATATGGCAATTGAAAAAATTAAATGTGTTTATTACACAAAACCAACCTACTTATATAGTTTGTAAACTTGAAAGGGAAGACAAACAATATGGGATAAAATTTTAATTATAACCTAGTCGCATAGTTATAGTCTAGTTGCAATTAAATTCCTTAGCACATACTATTACATGGCCTACTTACTAGGTAGCATAGGTTCTTATTAAATACCTATTTAGATAATATTTATTTTAAGTACATATTTAAATAACCTCTTGATAATTATTTATTTTACATACATATTTAGATAGCCTTTAAATAATTATTTAAATAGCCTATGAAGTAACTAGTGGGTATGTAGGTACATACATGTAGGTACCTAATAATTAAATAAGTAGGTAAATATTTAATGAGTGAATAGGTATATGTGTATAGGTACATATGTACTATTAAATAATCTGTATGTGTAGTTATTAAATAACATATGTAACTTATGCAACTATAATGTGACTATTTTGGTTACATGTGCAACTAAACATATATATGAAGTTATAAAAAATACAAAGACATCATTAAATCAACCTATTGGAAAGATGAAATAGGTCATAATCGCAACCTAGTTGAAAGGAAAACAAAAATCCATCCAAATTTTTCACTGGCCACAAACATCATCCCAGTGGGACACAGGCAATTTCAAACTGTTACTCTCACACAATCTTTGGCTGCCACTGGCTGCCATGAATTACATGTATAATATTCCAGTGCTAGGAAAAGCCCCACATCCTTACCCTGGACTGTGCCCCAGGTTTTTGAATATGAGCAGAGTGATAATATCAGTCTCAACTGCAAACCATTTGCCCGGCCTGGCCCAATCATTTTGCTCATACACCACATATTTTGGCAGCACTGACATGCTAAGGACCTTACTGTTCAAAACTTCAAGATCCTTCAACTGAACTCGAGGCAGAAACCCAGGAAATGTGGTGTAATGATGTTCTAATAAATGACTTGCAACCACCCAGCATGAAGGAAGATATATGTTCAGGATAGCCAACTAAATGCATGAAAACAAAATCTCAGGATGTATATGGATGGGAATTGAAAAGGAACTCCTGGAGATGGTTGAATTGGAAAAATAACTCAAACCATTGAGAGAGCTTCACAAAGAAGAATGCTTCTCATCACCTTTGCTTGGTACCTGCTGAGGGCAGGAAGGCCCATAGATATCATATCGCCGATGCTGCAGAAAGCAGACAAGCATGAGAAAAAACATGGCATGCAGTTCTCTTCTCTAGATCAAGTTGGAATGCCTAAAATTACTCTTATTCATCACCAGGTTCGTATAACCCTGCAAGCCTTGGGTAGATTCTCCAGCAAATGGTACAACCAGGCTCTCATGTACTTAATAAAGAAGCTCTAGCATCATCACTGTTTGTACACATAAATGTAGGATATGCATGACCAAGGGAGTTATGAGCACAACACCATAACTTCAGTCTCAGATCGCACCTGCTCAATTGGCATACGAAGTCTGATTGCTTGCAACATTGAGAGATCAACTTGTGCCACTGCTATCCCTGTAACCAGCTTGTCTACAAAGGGCAGACAAACTACACTCCTTAATGATCAAGTTTATAGAATATAAGATGCATAGACATAGCTATTCTCTGGAGGTCTTGCTATGCATGCCCTTTCAGAAACAGCGACTACAGACCAAATTATTGGATTTGAAGTCACCAAGTATACAGAGTCTGGCCCAAAACTGCTACGCATCAATTGAGAACCAACCCCAAGAAGCAAGAGCAAGAGCAGAGAGAGAAAGAGGACCTGGTAATCGGGCAATGACTGTGCCCCAAGGGTCAATGATCATAGCATCACCATAGCTCTCTCGTTTGTCATTATGCTTGCCAGCCTGGGCTGCTGCTAATACCTGCAACAACCTCAACATGAGGATCACTTCTTGTTCTTTCTACAGATATCAGTTCAATCAGCCAGTCACACCATACAAGTACCAGGGTGATCTATACACATTCCCATTGCACATGCTTTTTGTATGTACTACTTGCATTCTGTCAGCTTCAAATCCAGACTGCACTAAGAGGATGAGATGGAGTGTACATAACACTGAGTCTCAACTGCTCGAGCACGGAGTAGAAGCTCCCAGTGGGCTTCCCCAGTCTTCTTAGTGAAAGCAGATGGTACCAGCAACACCTGTGCAGAAGGCAATGCCACCTTATGCCAACACATCAAATTTGCCTGAACACTGAATATATTGCTGTATTAAGCATAAAAGTCCATGGAATCTACAAAGAACCAATAAAGAACACTCACTTCAGCATTTTCAGCAAATCGAAGTCGTTGATAAAGCTCTGGAAAGCGAAGATCGTAGCATACAGTTAAACCTAGCTTGCCAGCAGGACAATTGGCCACTACAACCTCTGATCCTGTTGTTGACAGTCCCAATCCCACTCACCCTTCAAGACACGAGAAATGTCAAAGTCAAACCTCCTATGGACATGCTACCTCCTGCAGAGAAAATTTGACAATCTATTCATCAAGAAGTCTTCAGATATCACCCCTGCAAAGAGAGCTCAAGAGCTTCTAGGAACAAAATATAGTCACAGCTTTTTCTTCTCATGCAGGAATGATTCATCATTGTCATTGAAATGGCAGAAGCAACAGGTGCAAGAGTGAATCGTACCAGGTGCAGTATTATTGCTCTCTTTCAACACTGGACCTCCTGGAACATCAACATCAAACCTGCAACCCTGGCAGCACTCTCATTATGCTAATCTGAAACAGAAGGTTGATTCAATTTATGTTGAACCACCCTAGCAATGCCCTGCCCTTCATCACCAGCCCTACCAGATAAAGAGAGGGAGAGAGTACATACAGGTGAATTTTGCGATAAGAAGAACAAATTCTGCCATAGTCGTCGAGAAGTACATGTGTGTTGTATATATGCTTGTCATCAGGGCCCTTCTCTTGAAACCCCCCAAGTGCTAGCCACAACCCTGCCTCTCTGCATCAGACTCTCCCCTTGGTGAAACAAAACTTTGTCAAATTCAGTTAGGCAGACAGAGGAAAGGGAACTTTTGCATAAGTGTTGCTGACAGAAGATTCTACTCCACTAAGTCTACAGAGAGATAGAACACACCTAGCCAAAGACTGGTAGCGTTTCATGATGGGTCCGGTCAATGGCTCTGCTATGCCCAACGCCTCCCCATCCCTGGACCCAATGAATGAGAAGCATTCTGGCAGACTGAGGAGTTTGACACCCGCTGCCGCTGCTTCCTGTCCTCACCACCTCACAGGAGAGAAAACATGTAGTAAATTAAGCTCAATGCAACTTGAGTGTAACAGCTGTGATGTGGTGATATGCGACAGTAATCTGGTGCTAAAACCTAGAGTGATTTTTAGAGATCCACGCACATGACGAGCTTCTTGCAACTTGCAGCTTAAGAAGGGTTATTCGACATGAGAAGGTCGAGCTATTGAGATATCGATTGAAGCACAAGATGGAGCAACCAACCATAACTAGGGCTTAGATATCTCAGGGAAAAAAAAAAAAAAAAACATTCAAAACAAGACTTCTTGCCTCCAACGAAAAAAAGAAAAGAAAAGAAAGCACAACACAACCCTCCCAATGCGTCAGGAGGACAAAAGAAGAACGAATTGCTTCAAGTGGGAATAACAATTTCAATGAAGATCGTTTGAGAGCAAATCCTGCAACAGCTACAAGGAGTGGAATCAGACGAGAGAGTGACTGTGCACCTGCACAAGGCGGGCGCAAGTGATGAAATTTGCGTTTGTATCGGAGATGGCAGTCATCTGCGCCACAGCCACCTTCACTAGCGGGTGTACCGCATGCAACGCCATCGCCATTCCTTTCGGTGTCCAAAGTCTGTCCCAAACAATTGGGTGCTCCTGCAAATGAAGGCATCCAAAGGGTAGGGCAACTACGCCTATCACCGAACACTTAGTGGCTCCCAGGAGGTCGAATCCCGTGTTAGGCGGATCTCTGTTTGTTTTGTTAGGAACCTTAGGGGTCGGGTAACTTCTATTAACAAAATTTGTTAAAACCTCCAATTAAGTTTAATGTTGAGTTTTCCAACATGGGGTTCTCCAGTTTAGAGTTTTTGTTTTTTTCTTTGACAAGGGTACCACTTAAAGTTAGGAATTGAAAATCAGACTGTCAAAACAAACAAAAATTTGTCATTGCAAAGATTCAAAGGCAATTCATTTGTTTCAATTTGAAAATCATCAAACTAAGTCTAACTTGCAATAATTATGTGCCTAATGCTTACTCACTACTCACATATGTAGAATACACACTACTTGGCACGAACAGAATTCTTCAACATAGTTCAAACACAGGAGCAATTCATTACATAAGTTTCAAACACGGAGCTTGTGACAAGACCAGTTGTACAAAAAGGCAACAAGATAAAGTACTTTCCTAAGAACAACCCTTTTGGATGTAGCATTGGTTACATTGTCCTCAAGGAGTGGTCTTGATTGTGCTATCCTCAAGAGCGAAGGGTTGGTCTTGGTTGTGTTGTCCTGAAGAAGGCATTGTCGTCTAATTGCATCAACATCACTATGTAGTTGCCATCTTTCACCTTTGTGCATATACACCATTCACACTTGCTCTTAGAGCATCTCCAGTGGTTCACTGGAAAATGGCCTGCACGCCAGTTTTGGATGAAGCAATACACCAAAGTGGTGTAAAAGTGGGTGTGGGTACACCAATTTGTTGCAAGATACTGGGGTTTCAAGAGACATGGGAAACAAAGAAAAGATTGATGTTAGTTGGGTGTTTGCATTTACTGCCCACACACTTCCTACTACTGATTGGCTGGTCGCACTAATTGGCCCACGTGTGAGCTTTACATGATTCCTCGGTGTTTAAAGTTTGGTATGTGATGTTCATGCATGGGGAGGGAAGAACTTCTAATACAACATTTGGATGTGAAAACATGATGAGCATGCCATTTTCTAGAGAACCACTCGAGATGCTCTTAGGCCTTACATATTCAATGTCCTCCAAATTTTAATAGTCATTAAATAATTAATGTAAGTTCAATGACACCACCAATATCAAAATATGGACTTGTTCAACTAAATGCAATATCATTGGAAAATGTTGAAGCAATTTATGGAAGTGCTCCATGTTTTTTCAATTGGAAATGTTTTTCTTATCTACAACTGTTGCAAGAGTTAATTCCAAAAGCAATGATAATTTCATTCAGATCTTTTTATGCATTAACAAGGTATAAAACAACCACAAAATATGGTGGAAAAATGGAATTTGATAATAAAGATGAATTCATATTGTTGGCATTTGGAAGTTGATGCACACCATATTTCAACAAGGGGATGCCACTTTCAAATAACATCATCATTATGCAAACCATCATCATTAAATGCATGCAAGTAATAAAATATCTCAATAGTAGCAAGAGTTGGGAATTGTTATCTTGCCATCGAACTCTAGTTTTGGGATTACAATGGAGAAGAACCTAATGAAAAAAGGATCTAAGATACATATATCTTATGTGAACGTTGCAAACACCAACTTTAAAACCACATGAAAATGCAATGATGTTGAACACCAATACTATAAACATAATGCAAGAGGCTAGGGTTGTAAATAAGAAAGTGGAGCCCAACCACTATCTTAATTTTGAGTTCACAAAATAGTGAAAACAACATTCAAGCAATGCAACAACAACAAAAAAGAAATTGAATAAAGATGACGTAAAACTAGTCAATGTCATCATCCTAAAAGTTTCAAATTCACAAAGCAAATCAAGAAGAAAGAATAAAACAAGCAATGCAACAATAAAAGAAGAAAATTTGAGCTAAAAGGTGAAATCAAACAATTATCCTAACTTTGAATTCACAACCAGATCAATAACGAGGCCTAAAGAACCAAATGATGTAATGCTCACAATAACAAAGAAAGATTCAATGAATAATGGAATTTAAGATGAGAAAAACACTACAAAGGTGAGGCCCAACAATGAAAATAATGGAAAAAACATAAACACTTGGGGGTGATGGAAATTGATAAATACTTTAACCCTAAAAACCAAAACCTCTTTGGAAAAGTCAATAATTATTAATGATGATTATATTTGAAAACTTGAAAATGTTAGTTCTAAGATTTTAGGCCCAAGTCCTATGAAAAGGCAATTCCTAAGTTAGGTTTTAATTCAATTATTGAGGCATGGGTTAGGTCAAGTTTAAAGTTTTATGACTTTTACCTAGAATTGTCCAATATAACCTAGAATTATGGAAAACCACCCAACATTGTTCCTTTGTTTCTAAAGTTCAATTCTTTTTGTAGCTTTCTACCTATCATTTCTAATGTTGTAAAACTCAATTGAATGAATTAAATAATGAATAAGATGTGCCATTTGGAAATGAAGGGGTTAATGTAATGGGAAAAAAACACACATGTTAAAGCCACCATTAATATCTTGATTTTTGTGTATCAAGGAAATAGGAGCAAAGGTGAAATACATGTCAAGAACAATGATAATTCAAATAAACTATCATATTTTCAGATGAAAGTATATGAAACAAACTTAAATAAAATCCAACATTCAATGTTGTCAACAAACACAACTTCAAAAAAAAAAATTCATTTCAAAATAATCTACAACTTTGACCAAAAACAAATACAACTTCAAAAGAAAAATTGGAGAATTTCCAAATGGAAAAAATGACTTCAAGAATGTCTTCTTTGCAAATTACTTCACAAAAAAAACTGAATATACAATGAATATTTACCCCCTTGTCATTAAGCATTAACCCCAAGGTACTAAATAAATCAAAAGTAAGATAAAGGTCAGAACCAATGATCCCACCAAAATTAAATAAAAAGCCTTAAAATCTCTTTAAAACAAACATAAAATCTTATCTTTTTTCTAAAAATTTAATTTGAAACCTAAGTCAACTAACTAATTTATTGAATCTAGACATATATTAATTTTGGCATTATGTTTTTAGTAAACAAGGAATTTCAATACATAAATATGTTTGGTAAAAAAAAAAATTGGTACAAAAGGTTTTTGGTAAAAAAACATTTTTAATAATTACAAGTTATGTCTAGAAGTACTTAATAGAAGTATGTTTTAATATTATCATCCCTTCTAATTGAGATCATGTCCTTGAAATTTTTTATCCTAAAAGAAATTTCAAATATTCTATTGAAAACAACTACTCAACCATGCACTATAACAAAATGTGTCCCTAAAGCCAAGTGATTTCATTAAATTTTGAGTGAATTCATTGGTTTTAATAAACAAAACCTAATAGGGATGCAATGAATTCATTAATCCACTGAACAAAAATTAATGAACTACACTTATGCATTTAGTAATATTAATGGGAAAAGGTATAATGGGGTATGTAACATCGAAGGTAATTATAGTGATGCCAAGGCTCGTGTCCATAACATTTTATTCAATTTTGGTAGTTGTATCAATGTTGTCAAAGGTAATTTAATACTTTCGATAACTATTTTCACAGCACCCAATTCCACCTCCATGTTGGTCCTGGTGTTTTTTTTTCATTTTCCAATTGGTTATTAAATCTTGACAAGGTGTGGGTCTAAGTTCACATAGGTGAAATGTTGTAATAGAAAACAAATATAACATAGTTCACTACTACCAAAGTGGGATGCAATTTACTAGCTTAAATCACTACATGACTTTAAAAATGAAATAATTTCATTACATTTTACTGATTTCACCCTAATGAAAGTTATTTCATTATAATATTATTATGTAGATATCATGTTTCATTACTAGTTAACATAACTCACTATTACAATTTACTATAGCAAATAGGTTTATTTATGTTTTTTAAAATATTTTATCTATGTTACTTTATGATATACCCTATATTATTTTAAGCCATTTTAGTCATTCTAACTTATATTTTATGTTATTATAGGCTATTATAAATTATTGTACCTTAAATTATTATATGTTATTTTACATTAAGGTATCTTAACTAGTTTATTATAAGCTTTTAAATTATTGTAAATTAAATTATTCAATTAACTTTAGGCTATACCTTAGGTTATTTTATTTTAAATTAATATATATTATTTCAAGTTATACTTTAAGTTATTATAAGTTATTTTATATTAAGTATAATAACTTAAAATAGAAAATAATAACCTATGATATTATAACATAAAATATCATAGCATAATTACAATAATCACCAATAGTTGTAATATAACATATAATAACCAATAATAAATTATAATACAATTACCATTAATAAAATAACCATCAATAACCACCAATAAAATAACCACCAATGGCTTACAACAAAATAATCATCGATAGCCATTAATAAAATAATCACAACTAGCCATTAATAGAATAACCACAATTAACCATTAATAGAATAGCCACAACTAACAATTAATACAATAACCACAACTAGTCATTAATAGAATAACCACAACTAGCTATTAATAGAATAACCACAATTAGCCATTAATAGAATAGCCACAACTAGCCGTTAATAGAATAACCACAACTAGCTATTAATAAAATAGCCACTAATAACCACCAATAAAATAAATATTAATGGCCATTAATAGAATAACCACCAATAATTATTAATAAAATAACCACTAAAAAACATTAATAACCACAAATAGAATAGGTACCAATAGCCATTAATAACCACCAATAACAGTAATAAAAAACAACCAATAGCCATATATTTGTTTAAAATTGCCAAAAATAATCAAAGGTGAAATAATTTATAATAGACAAAAATAACTTAAGCTGAAATAGCTTATAATAACCTAGAATTTCCAATAATAACATAAGGTGAAATACCCTTCAGTAGCCAAAAGTAATTTATAATAACTATAAGTAGTCTAAACTAAAATAATTTACAATAACCAAAATAACTTACAATAGTTTAAAGTGAAATAAATGAAAATATCTAAAAGTAATTTAGAATAATCAAAAGTAGTCTAAGGTGAAATAACCAAAAATAACCAAAAATAATTGAGAATAACCATAAATATTTGTAAATAATGTAGGGTGAAATAATTTAAATTAATGAAAAATAGTCATATAATAATTGAAAGTATCTTAACGTAGGTGTATTATTATATTAACAAAAAAAATCCATTTATTAAACTTTTTTTTTCAAAAGAATGGTCATTGAAATGTTATTGAATAATGATATTCAAATTTTTTTTTGTTCAAATGATTTTAAACTTTCAAAAGGAAATAAATGTAATTATGTACATTATTGAAATTTAAAAAAAAGTAAACTCGAATCATTTCATTCGAACAAAATCTCAATAAGATATGAATTCTTAAAGTTTATGTTTTTGTAATGTTTAAAATGAAGTATTTGAAAAATAGAATGTAATATAACATATTATCACAACAAGTGGGGCGGCTTGATGGTAAGGGTGTTTACCTTTATTCCAAAAGTCAAGAGATCAAACTTCATGGGTGGTATTGGGTGTGGTCAACAATGTTATGTTGACCGAATATTCTCTTATCAAATTCGTGTAATAGGTGCCTAGGTTGATTATATGGCTTACCTACCTACCTAGGTTAGGTTTTTAACCTAGCGTAGCTAGTGACACGTGTTAATAAATAATAGGCTTTAAAAATCATGAAATCATCAATAATATTATATATTAAATAATTAAAATTTAATTGATTTCCATACTGGTTAGTTAATTAATTAGCAAATGAATGGTTTAGTAAATTTGTATTTCACTTAAAAGTAACTTTGTTTCAGTAAATACTACTGAAATAAGTCATTATCCACAACAACTAGTCCTCGTTCATTAAGGGGTTAAATAATTTCACTAAATAAAATGTCCAAATTCACTCAAAATCTAGTGAAACCCAGAGTGAACTAGGACGCATTTCCTAGTAGTGGTTGGGGAAGCGCTTTGGTAAACCCTTTAACATATTTTGTATAGTTTTTCATCTTTTTAAAAATTAATGAAAACATCATTAAGTATTTCGGTGATGTCCCTTTTATAAAACTTTCACTGTTTAACTAAATGATGCACCCCCAAATTCCTTGAAAAATTCAAAGGCGAGTCCCAAAATGAAAAACAACAAAAGAAGGAGTTAGGACATGCTCTTTAGTTCACAACATTTATGGGGTAAAATAGGCATGTTGGAGCTTCGAGATGGGGATTAAAGAAAGTGACAAGCGTGTCAATTATTCATATCAATATGCATAAACCAAACAACAAGTTGGTTAGTGTGTAGTTGAAGCATTTTTGGTGCATGAACGAACCATGTGCACTCATGGACTCACAAGACTCACCACGACCCGAACTTGGGGGAAGCCAACACCTTCCCCTTGTAGTATTCTTTGTGATTCACCATGGGGGCTACACCCAAATGGTTTTTTTCCTAGGGCTCCCAAGTCGAGAGTCCCATAATTCCCGAAATTGGCATTCCCACCACTTTGGACGCCCATAATTTCTTGTGAAAACCTTTGATTAAAGTGAGGTCTAAAGCAAAGTTGTAGCCCTTGCCGAATTTTTTTCAACAATACATGGCATGCCTCCTTCACACACGTAACTTAGAGCGATTCCCAACTTTTAATGGTTGGGAGTCAAATTGACACTTTGATTCCCAACCTTTCTTTTGGCCATAAATTGTGTTTTAAGTATTCAAATGGATCTTGTGAACCCATTTTTGACATCTGCATCTTAAAATATTTTCAATGGTATAAGGAAGTCTTCTATCTAATGAATTTTGACCCCTCAAACAACTCTCTGAAAATTTGGAAATCCATTAAGATTCCAATTCCCATAATGGGAATCCACTTAGGAAGGTGTGGGCTCATTCCCTCACACCCTCCCACATTATTAAGAGTGTGAATGTGACTCTCAGGTTGCACTCTCAGCCTACACCTTTCCATGTTTTTACTTTGGTTGCAAGCCCAAGGTTAAGGTCGTGACAAATATAGTTGGGGAAACCCTTTAATAAACCTCCAAGTAGATTTTGTACGAATTTTCATCTTTATGGTAACTAATGAAAATATTTTGATGATGTCCCGTTTATAAAGCTTTCATTGTTTAACTAGATGTTCTTCCTTATCGTCTATTAATAAATCAGCAATTTTGTTTTCATAAAGGTGTTTTCAATTTTTAAAACCTCAAAATCTACCATTTAATGGTGGTACAACTTTGTTGCCTCTACCTTCCTTGTAGGAGTTTTCATTTCATCTCCAATGGTATCCAATTATGTTTGATTGATAGCAAGGTTGGCTATCAAATCCTAAAATTATATTGGAAGTCATCAACATTTTCATTAAATTGCCTCAAATTTTCGTCCTAATACGTCATTTTATATTTATGGTTTTAAAAGTAATCTCCTTCTCTAACCTCAAAGTTCCACATATCATTTACTACCCTTAGCTCCCTTTCAAACATGTTATCAAATAACTCCATCGTTTTTCAATTGTTTTTTTCTTTTCAATTCCTTTTTAATTCTCCTTCCTTCCATTCCATTTGGTTCTTCCACTGCCTTCTACCTTTTTCTATCCACTTGTGCTTTAGTTAATTTCTTAACCTTTGCCTTGTTGATATTACCCCTCATTTTAGTTTCCAAAAAATAAACATTGCTAATTTTTGAAAATCTAACAACAATGATAATAACATGTAAGCAAGGAAAATGAAAAGGAAGATGTGAGATTGGGTTTTTCCTTTTCTAGGAAGTTAGCTAAAAGTGAATGGGGAATGTGGATCAAGCAAAAAGGAAAATGTCATGCCAAATTGTGGCATTGTATTTTGGATATCAATTCTATAATTTGGTGACTATTGTGATGATTCATCAAATGTCACTTCAACAAACAAACACATTGGGGTTGAAAATTGGATGACAAGATGACAATTTGTGATGGATGAAAAACTTCCAAGTTTTGGGTTAAAACTGAATTCCAATTTTGACGTGGAAAACCTATCAAAATGGTGATTATTTTCCAATTCTTGGAAAATGATAAGTGATTCTAATTTTTCAAAATCTCTAATTGAATATAATGTACCAAAATTGAGAGGTGATTCAATTTTCATAAAATTTGGTAGGCAATTTTGGTGTTCCATAATCAATAAATGATTCCAATGTTCTATGATTTGTAGCCAATTTTGGTTTTGTGCCAATCTTAGTCAAGTGCTATAATCAAATTTCTATAAGATTTCTTGTAATGAATTCTTGATAATATTGCCCTTTCAAGAAATTTTGATAGGGTTTCCCCTTGGAGAAATTTCAATAAGGTTTCCTTTAGAAGAAATTTTGGTAATGTTCCCCTATTATGACCCATTTATCCCATTTTTTCTCCCTTGTGTTTGAACTTTCATTCATCTAAAAATTACATCCTAATTGAATCTATAGGGTTTCAATTTGTTGACATTAACAAGGATGGGATTGGGATCAAACTCAAGTAAGTCCATAGTGACCAACAAAACAATGTTGTTTGCCAAACAATATTGAATTTGGTATGGGCCAAACCACCTAAATTCTTGAATTTTCTAGTGTGTTCTTTTTTGGTTTTAGGAAACCATAACACAAGCCCCCGTGGAAAAGGATTAGGGTTTGTAATAGTTTTGTGCCCTCATGATTCCATTGTCTTTTCCATGTAGTTTGAATTGCCTCCTATCTAGATTCGTCTAATTTCTCCAATTTTAACAATCTATTGGCTAATATTTTAATTAGTGAAAAATCCTTGGGAGTTGGTGGTGGGCAACAAATATTATGTAGGCATTGAGGGATGAAGCCCATACACCAACTGAAATGGGGTATATCATGTGGCCATTTTGAAGGTTATCTTGTAAATATAAAAAATGATATGTAGATGTGCATCCCAATTTGTCTTGTTTTCATTCACCAATTTGGTCAACAATAGTCCAATTATTTTGTTATTGGTTTCTACTTAACCATTACCATGTGGGTAATAAGTGGTGGAATTAATGTGTTTTAATAGAAAATGAGTGGTCAAGATTACAATGTCATGATTGATGAAATGTGTGTTTTAATCATTAACACAAATGAATGGATAACTAAACCTTGTCAAAATGAATTCATAAATGAATTGTGTTGTGATTATTATTATATTTGTCCTAAATGTTTTGGTTTCCACCCATTGGGTAATAACCAAAATGTATCTATTTTTGGTGATCTTGTTAATAGTTTTGATGGGTTTAATGAAATCCAAGCCCCACTTCATGAAACTTGGTTAAACCAGCAAAGTAATGACCAATGTGGCCAAGTTGGTGGTGGTTAAATTTTCAATACGCTGATAGTCATCACAAGACTAATAGTGTTGCAAAACATTCAAATAGGTAGGCCACTAATATTTAACATCCAAGATTTTCTTGGGAATAATGTGTAGAAAAATGTCCCCCTTCCACTCCTTGATGCATTTTTTTACAAAATAGTCAAAATTTGATCTTAACATAAGCACCATTTTAGTACTTGATCATGTCATAGTTTGTACATTTGGCCTTGAATTAAGGAAAAAAGCAATGCCTTTAACACCATTTTTTTTTGTTCTTGAAAATATCTTAACAAAACAATTTCAGTGGGAAAGTAATCATAGATTTTTAGTAACTAAACTAGTTGTAACAAGAATAAAAAAATTACATTGACAATTTGGTTTGGGACTCTGGAGTTTTCAATGGCATTCAATAATTGAAATAAAACATCTACAACAAAATGAAAATGGCTTGGTTTATAAACTACCCAAAAAACATATTCCAAAAAAACCACAACCATCTAGTTATTCTCCTAGAGACTTTTGGTTTCTTGATAAAATATAAGAATGCAATATGATTTATATAAAAAAAAAACTTGTTTCCTAGTAAATAATGCCTAAATTTTTGCAAAGCATAAAACCATGGCCAAGGCTTCCTTTTTAATAGTAGTGTAATTTTTCTTTATGTTGTTGAGAAGACAAGATGCATAAGTAATCAACTAATCACATTTTCTGATAGGGTTCTAGGCCAACATAACTCCAATTACCAAGTTGGAAACATCTACATGGACAAGAAATTCCAAATCTCACCTAAAAGCAACCAAAATAAAAGCATCCAAATATTGTTATTTGATGGTTTCCCATGCGATTAATCAAAAACCTAAAATCTCTTTAATAGTTTGGTGATTAGAACCATGATAAAGGCAAAATTGTAAACGAATCAATGGTAAAATTGGGCTATGCCATTGAAAACCAATATGTTTTTTTGGGTTTTAGTGGTCGTATATTGATTATTGTTGATTTTTTTTTGGATCTAGTAATTTGCCCTCTTTGGAAACAAATTATTTGATGATGACCCCAAAGCACACCAAAAACATGCACTTATCTGAATTAAGGGTGATGTTGAATTTTTTACATTTGTCAAAACACAAATATAGTTTATCCATATGTGTCTTGAGGTCATTGAACACACTAAAATCATCAAAAAACAACTTCATGAAGACCCCAAGATAGTCTTGGAAACCCATACTCACAATTAATTAGTATGTCATTGGAACATTATTTAATCCAAATGGCATGATAATCCACACAAAGGCTCCCCAATTTGTAATGAAAACAATTTTTTTCTTGTCTTTTGAAGCTATCATGATTTGGTGATGATTGGAAAATCCATCCAAAAAGGAATAGACCTCATGAACTCCCACCATATCCAAGATTTATTCTATAAAATGTAGATTTTTTTTGGTGGTAGCATTCACTAGAAAAAAAACATGTATTTTCGACTAGTCTTTGCGACTAAATTTTAGTCGCAAGAGACATTTTGCAACTAAAATCCCTTTAGTCGCCTAAGACAAGTCGCATGTGATAAATTAGTCGCAAATGAAAAAAAGGTCAACAAATACATTTCATCCTTTGACTTCATTGTATACGTATTGTCACATGCGATTAAGATGCAACTATTTTGGTCACAATTGAGGGCAAATGATGTGCTGTCACGTGTCTTAATATTTGATTATTTATATTATTATTATTATTATTTTGAAATAATCTAGGACGTTCAATTCAAATACTTTGATGATATTATATGATGACACATGGCCCAATGTGAGTATGCCATGTGGCATTAAAATTTTTAAAATAAAAATAAAAATGGTAGGTACCCATGTAGGTACATAAATAGGCGCCTACAAACCTAGGCTACATACCAACCTACCTACTTAAGTAAAAAAAAAGGTAGGCATGTTCTACTTTCCTAGGTTAAATACTTATTAATATAGGTAGGTATTTAGGTAGGTAGGTACATAGGTCAATCTAGGTGGGTAGGTCAAACTAGGTACCTACCTAGCTAGGTAGATAAATAGGTTGGGAAGGTAAGTACTTTTTAAATGTGCATAATTTGTTTTTTTGTTTTGGGTCAAGCCTTTTGATTGGCTCAACCCATGTGCACAAATTTTTTTAATGTGGAATTGGATGACCACACCCTTTTTTTTATATAGTGTTCAAATTGGGAATGAAAAACAAACAATATGGGATAAGTTTTGAAGTTCCAACTTCTTCACAAACTAAGTTGTAATTTCAAAACTTTCATCATGCCTTACTTACTTAGTTTTTAGAATTATAAACAATTCAAATACTAGAGAATTAGATAATCATTTAATTAATAATGACTAAATTTACATATATTTAAATTCTAAAATATACACTACAAATATTCAATATTCATTATCAATTACTTAATCAAGCAATAATTTTTTAATATTTAACAAACTAACAATCTAGTTACTCACAAGTTATTAATACATAACTCATAAATAATTAAATAACTAAAATATTTTTAAATGTTTTATTATTTTTTAGAATCTGATTGAATTATATATAATATAATTAATGTAAAAATAATTTAACGACTCTAATTTAAAGATTAAAATCTTTAAATATTTTTGTTAAAATTATAAGTTATGAATTAACAATTGTCATTATAAAGTAAATTCTTACACGATTTAAAAACAAAATATTATTCAACTAATTACATTACTTATTGTATAATTACATTTATTTTTGTAAGAATTATTATAGTTCAAGTAGTTTTTTTCTCTTGGTAATTATTAACTATAAATACAATAATTTGTTAAACATAACAATAATTTTCATAATTATTGTAAAATTACTATAAAATATTTATCATAGACGATGAATCACAAAATTTTTAATAATATTATTATTATTATATAATAATTTGTGAAATTAAAATTAGTAAAATAATTATTTTAACTACACTATAATTTTCCAAATTTTTAATTCAGGTTTGAAATTATAAATTACAGAGTTTGAATCATTATGTTCAATTAGAAAATAATTATGCACATAATATTTAATTCTTATTTGAAATAATTGCAATGATTTTAAAGTAATGTCACATCAATTAAATTAATTAATTTCTTTTAATATAAGAATATAAATTAAATGATATACAAATTTATGTTATAACAATAATTATTTAGTGGAACTTATATTTAATAAAAATAATCATTTATAATTATTTATAAAAATGATTTATAGGGATAACACTAGTAGAAAAAACCCTTAAAACTCAATCACTAATTTTTTAAATTAAAATATAAATTTAAGATTCCAAAATAGTAATGCAGAATTCAAATATCAATTTTTAGATCAAATAAGTTTTTTGAAGTTAAATAACAACTTTCAGAATTGAAATGTCAAATTTGAGATTCAAATAATAGATTCAAAACTAAAATGTTCATTTTAAGACTCAATTAATAATTTTCTAACTTGAAATATTAATTTCAAGAATCCAAAATAATAATTTGGAATTCAAATTTCAACTTACAAGTCAAATAATTTCTTAAAATTTTAATTTAAACCTTCAAAATTCAAATATCAAATTTCAAGTTCAAATAAGAATATTTAAAATCAAAATGTCGATTTTTAGATTCAAAATTTTTTTTTGAATTGAAATACTAGTTTTTAGATTCGAAAAAATAAAAATAAAAATTCAAATATTAATTTTTAGATCAAATAAGTTTTTTGAATTTAAATAACAATTTCTAGAATTAAAATGTCAATTTTCAGATTCAAATAACAATATTTAAAATTGAAATGTTCATTTTTAGACCCAATTAATAATTTTCAGACTAGAAGTATTAATTTTGAGAATCCAAAATAATAATTTGGATTTGAAATTTCAAGTTCAAATCAAATGATTATTTCAAATTTGAATGCAGAATTTTTAGAGTTGAAATATAAATTTTCATATTGATATAAGAATATTCGAAATTAAAATGTCCATTTTTATAATCAATTCATAATATTCTGAATTGAAATACTAATTTTTGGATTCGAAAATATTAATTTAGAATTCAATATCAATTTTTAAATAAAAATGCCCTTTTGAATTTAAATTGAAAATATCATATTCAAATCAAAAATTTGAAATTCAAATAATGTTTTAAACAATTGAAATAACAATTTTCAAATTTGAATAAAAAATTCAAGGTTCAAATATTAATTTTGAGATTCATTATATGAACAATATACATATTTATGCATATTATATATATATATATATAATTTTAGTACATACATTAAAATAGACCCCTATGTCTTTGTAGAATACCTTTAGGATGCAACTAATTTGATGACTATTGTAACTAATGAGACATATCAACCTATTAATGGATGAAATTAAATGTAAAATTAATCCAACCAATAGGATGAAATTTCTAATAGTTGCATCATAGTTGTGAGAATGACCAAAATAGTTGAAATTTGGTCTTATAGTTGCAAATATTCTCAAGTCTAGTCACAAACAACTACAAGTCGCATGTAGTCGTAAATGGAGTGGTTACATTTTGGCTGATTTCTACTAGTGATTCAATTTCTGGAAGTCCATGCAAATCTTGAGCTTCCTATTCTTTTTTAGTACAACAACAATGGGGGAAAGCCAAGTGGGTTCTTTCAATAGGGCTATGAATTCAACAAGTAATTTGTCTAAAAATTTTATTTTACAATTATTGTATAATTAAGGTTCATTCGATACATGGCTTGATGGGCTAGTGCAATTGTGATATCTAGTTCCCTTTTCCACATGAAGAGTCTTTAGGAGTATTGTAGTAAAAATAATAGAATAGAAAAGAAGAACTTAGAGATATGGTTATAAGGTAGTTTTGGTAATTTTATTTTGTTTTTGCATGTAAGTTTTTTTGTTTTAAAGCATGAAGAACAATTGATGTAATTGTTTTGTTTTGATACAAAAAAAGTGCAAAAGTATAATATTTCCTACACCCATGAAATTGCATAAGTTTTGTATGTATTTTTATATAATTTATAAATGTTAGTTTTGTAACACATATTTTGTTGTAGGGATTTTCAATGAAAAATTGTTGTAGAAAATAATATTTAATAGAATAGAAAAAAATTGATTGGAAAAAAAGAAAACATGATAACCAATTAGTGGAACATGGTTTTATGGCAACATTCAAAATCAAGAAAAACAATTCAAGTTTGAAGACTATGTCTTGTGGTTTCCAAAAGTTGTCAAAGCCCATATAGGAAAATTCATGCATCATTGGTTTGGACCCTATCAAAATTAGTATTATTTACTAAACAATATTGCATTACTTGTTATTATAGACAAATTTGATCCAAAACATGTATTGGTAGATGTGAACAAATTAAAACCTTTTTTACATTTTGATACCATTTCACTTAGAACAATATATCCTATTGATACAATAGAATCATAATCTAATGTTGAACCACAAGTTTTTATTATTTACCTTCAAATCATCATTGATAAATAATTTTTTGTGATAAATCAATTAGGGCAAACCATCAATACTCCCAATCATTATGACATTAACAATTTGAACAAGAGGTGCACAATGTCATTCACCATCTTCAAGCACAACATACACATGCACCAACAATCACCTAATAATTTTGAATTTTGAAGAAGATTTAAAGTCAATTCCACCATCTTCAATTCCTAGTTCTCACCAAAATCATGTTGTCATACAATGAATAGATCAAAGAAAAAAGTGTGGCAAGCTATTGACGTTTAGGAGACATAAATGCAAAGGAGATCCAACACATTCTAGAGCATGGATAACACAAGGATATTTTATTAAGTATAATTGGGCAATGAAAATTGGACTCCAAGGTTTTTTAATTAATGTTATTTTGCAAGTAGTGTATTAGTGAGAACAATTAGACAATATTAGTAACAAATTTTTGTACACCATTATACGGTTGGTCAAGGAATGAAAATGAATTGGTGCAACATTATGTTCAATCAATTTGTAGCTAAAATCCATCGATGGACTATTGACCAACACTAAATGGTGCAAAGACTAATAACACACAAAAAACGACAGTACTTTTTATGTTGGACTTATGTTGGATGTGTTCTTGCATAAGTGGTTTTTTGTGAATGTGTCATTGGATCAAACAACAGATGTCCATTGCATCCAAATCATATCTACACCACTTGAGGAACAAAAGAGAAATAAATTTTATCAAAATATCAATTCGATTTTGTGTTTGTTTGGATGCAAGGGCATGCGTGAATAACACCATAATCATTTCAAAAATGGAGTCAATTATGGGTGAATGCATGTTATGGTGTAGACAAAAAACTATCACAATTTGATAGTTTTCAATACTTATGGAACTTTGATATATCATGCTGGATGTTTGGAAAACAATTTGTAATTAAAATTTCCAATTGATGGTGGTTTACATCCCAATATATTATTGTATCATGAAATTGGAACAAATATATGAACAAATTAATTATTAATTGGAGTAAATTTTCACTTTGCAACAACCTTGTCACAATGTTGCAATTATATAAAAGGACTAGATCTAATGGTAATTTGTTCTTGAAATTTTGCACATGTAAAAATACAACCATGAAAAGGAACCTTCTTCATTAAAATTCTCAATTTTTTTTCAAGTTGAGAAATTCATATCAGACTAGTGTGGCCTATGCCATTGGCCCAAGTTTTACCACATCCTCAATTGATTTTTCCTTCCAACACTTGGTTTTTTGGAATTTATTTGAATTTTTAGGGGCAAAAATCGTTTTAAAATCAATATTTCACACATTCTGAATCCAAATCTTACCAAATAAATTTCATTAAATCATGTTCACCAAGATATTTCCAAAAACACCAAAAATCACATTGCAATTCCTCTGAAATTTTCAGCTACAATTTAATTTAATTTTCAGTGAAGGAATCATTCAATATTCAAGAACTTTTGCACCGCAAGTCTAAACGCCATGAAACCAAGCTAATGCACCCCTCCTTCTCAAGAGCTTTCCAAAGAGACCAAGAATGTGATTTGAAACATCCTGGTTCAATGGATCTCATTGGTACAAAACGAAACAAATTATTTTGTTTCATAAATAGATGTTTTAAAAACATTTGTTACTACATTATGTTATAATAATGATGAAAAGTGTGATCTTTTTAAGTTGTAAAATGTTCTTTCATTGAAAATGTAAATGGATTAAGTGTTGTTTTTACCATTTACATAAAAAATATGGATTCTCAAAATTAATAAAAATTGGTAATTTGTTGTAAAATTGGTGTTTTAAATCAATGTTTATAAAATTATTGGTGCATTTTTACACAATGACACAACGACCAATCAATTTCATATTGATGGGTTTAATAACTTATTCTATGTTTGAAACTCAAATTAATTACATGTGATTTTTAGAAATTTTCAAAGTGAGTGAAACCTTACATGTTATTACTTTTTATACTATCTGTAGTCCTAGTTTTCCCTAAAATTGTCTAGACCATACCATGCATCTACCTTTATGTAGTTGTTTAATATCCTAAACCCTATTCGATGTCAAATAGGAGCAACATTTTGAACTTCATGTTCAAAGTTGGTGATAGGTCAGGATGCGCCTAACCCAACAATTGTTTCAAAATTGGTACCTATTAAAAATTGCAATAGAAATTCCATCAACATTTCAAATGTTTAACATTTTAAGAAAGAAAGGTTTTTCAATGGGCCAAATACCACAACAAAATCACTAATTCCTCCATAGGATCAAACACACGAGGAACAAATTTAATTGATCAATAAGTTACCATGGAACTTTTTTACTACAACACAATTTAGTGGACCCATCAAAGCTTTGGCATCTTTGTCCTTGGATCATATTGAAGTAATTTAGTGTTGAACCCAATTGGAGGAATAATTAATTGTTAAAGCTCAAAAACTAGAAAAGTTCAAAGCAAATGTTCAAACTTGTGAAGGCTAAATTTGTGTTTTGAAATCCAAAGTTCAACACAATGTTCAGTAACTTCATGTTTTTAATGATAAAATTGATACCTTTGAGTGGATTCAAATATAGTATCAAGTAATGGTCAATGTGCATGAACAATTACAAGAATATAATGTTTGATTCACTTAGGAATTAGAACAAGCCATTATAAAATTTGAAGCTTTGAATTGATAACATGTTAAGGATGTGGATGATACTGCTTATCAAACAATTGAGTTGATTCAACTCAATAACCAACTTACTCACTTGTAAGAGCAAATTACTAATATGAAAATCTTTCTTGGTAAACTTGATAATGACATTATTTTGTAGATTACATAGAAAAATGCAAAAATCAAGTGTCTACAATAATAGATTTCATAGTTGCAAAAGATTCCATCTATTATTGCCATTAATAGAATGTAAAAATACAAGGAAATGGTTTTAAAACTTACTTTGGAGATAATAAAAGAATTTGAACTATGTCACAACCCATAATTACAACACATAAATACTATAATCATTTTATGCCATTTTGTGGTTTTGAGATTTAGAATCATTTGTTACCACATAAGGCTAATGAATAGTTGTATCTTCATAAGATCATATGAACAAGCCTTTCCAAATTGTATGTATTTGCCTCTAACAAATACCAAAAATTATGCTACATCACTAAAGCACATTTTGTCATCAACATATGCTAAAAAAAAGACTAAACCCAATCATTGATTTGTAAGTCCACCAAATGAGCTTTCACTTGAACAAGAGAGACCAACTAAACTTTGGGGTGACACATATTAAGAGTTAACTTTTGCAAGCCTTCAATTTCTTATAAAGGTAATTTAGATAGGAGTATGATTTGTAGTTTCATTGAATTTTATAGATTCTTGTTTGTCAAAGCTTAATTTTAAATTAGTGGTAACTCTTAATCCTAGTTCATAGATCTCTATCAATGTTCATTAGATTATACAATTTAACATTGTAGTAACTACTAAAACCACATAATTGGTATCATCACAATGAAACCTAGACTTATGATTTTTTAGCATTCTTCCATTTTTATCGATTCCAAGACAAAATCTAATGTACAAAGGTTGTAATGTTAATTGATTTAATTTTTTTATTATACAAAACCAATCATTAATTAGTTTAAATTGGTATAATTATTGATTAGTTTACTAGTCTGATTACTAATTTGAATACATTAATTAGTATTTTTAATTTTTAATTAGTTAGAGAAATATGTATATGCCATACCAAAATTGATTTAGTATGAGGTAAAAGAACCATAAATTCAACATATTTTTTACAAATTCAATTTGAGAGTTTTGCACTATTTTTCATTTTATTTTGAATTTTTGTATGTAAAAAAATGTTTATAATAAATAGATCAAAGACTAAACTAAAAGATGTAAATGTGTAAAAAACTAAAACTAGATTTTAAAAATATAGATTGCAAATAGAACAATATTTCATAAGAAATGTAGGAAGTTAAATATAACCTCAGAATAAAGTTAAGAAAAATAAATATATATTTTTGGTGTTTATTTTATCACGCTTTCACCCCTTAATTTCAATTTTACTACCCATTTTGAAATTCCAAAATGGTTGCAAATAAAGTAAAAAAATGAGAGGAATGCAATTGCTAGGAAATCGAACTCCCCTCCTTTGTTTGTGTGGCAATAATGTTGTTTTGAATAAGGTTTTCAAGATAACTTTCAATTCCAATGACAAGTAATTGGAACTTGTATATGGGAGATGTTTTGGAGTCCTTTTTATGGTTGTCCATGGACCATTCCAAAGACAATTTTAGAAATCACTACTTCATTTTCAACCCTAACTAGTTCATTTCTTTTTTAATAACTATCTCCCACCTTTCCTAATAACTACCTCCATTTTATAACTACCTCACTTTTTTTCCCTATCCACCATCATAGATATGAAAAAAAAATTTAACATGTGCCTTTTCATGTCCATGAAATGTATATTAATTTAAATTAAATTTGACATTGACATAAATAATGATGAATTATTGAAAACCATATGAAATAATATGAAATAATAAAATAGTTGATCGTCATTGGTAGTGTGCAAGAACATGAAGTTCAAATTTTGATTATGGCTAATTTTTTCATGTGATGTAATAATTGGTGAGATTTTAATTCTAGTTTTTCAAAATTCATACATTGTTAATTTGTAATTTGCTTCAATTCTCAAGAACTCAAACCTCCATTATAACATCACCCACAATTCTAGTGACAATGATAATCAAAACTAGTTTAGGTGAACCAAATATAGGGTCCAATAGTGGTTGTCAGTTTGATAGTTCCATTTGGTTGTCAACTTGATAATTCCATAAAATGGGATAATGTTTTTTCTGCCATTTATGTCCTTTGGACCCTCAAATTCTTATAGGAACAATTTAGTGTTTTACCTCAAGAACATGCGGAGATTTTTTCTTCTTTCACAAGGATATTTGTTTTTTCTTTATTTTTTTGATATATTTAGTCTTGGTGCAAATAAGGAAAATTTATTACATGTTACACATTGCATCATATCATTATTACCTTTTAGTTGAAATTCATTTACATCAAGGTTATTTTAACATGTCATGTTACTAACACATGAACATGTGTTGTTTTGTTAAGTTTCATGTGAATATGTTAATGCAAAAGATGAATATGGAAAAATGTCTTTGCATTTAACACGCAAAAACAATCATGATGAAATTGTTTCAACACTATTCATGGTAATTAATCTTTTAAAAATTTCTCCCAACTCATTTTTTTGTTTCATAAATCAAAATTTGTACAAATTTGTGGCAATTATGTAAATATTATGTGGGAGTTGTATTTAAAAGGGCGAGAGGGAGCAAATGTGAAAGCATGCAATGAGTTGGTAGTGATTTGATTAAATTGTTTTTGAACACAAAACAAGAATGAGGTTGACTAAAGGTTGTATTTTTATCATGTAGATTGTGATGTAAATGGAACTTTTTTGTCATAATTTTTGTGAAGGAAAATGCACATAGTCTTTTTGAATATTCATGAATAGTTTATTTTTAACATGAAACTTTCAAATTTTATCAATTATTTTACAAACATGTGTTGACATTACCCTTGTACAGTACAATAATCATATGTTTGTTCTACATCCCATGAATATGTTAAAAAGGTTGCAAAATTCTTTCAATATGTGTCATTCATTGAATTAAATACACATGAAGATGAATGACGCACCCCCAAACTCCTCAAGAGACTCAAAGGTGGGTCTTGGAGTGAAACAATGAAAAAAGAAAAAAGTTGGGGCACACTCCCTAACTTGTGGCATTTTGGGGCTAGGAGGGCATGCTGGAGCTTTGGGATGGGATTAGGACAAATTCACAAGTGAGAGTTCAAGATGAGATCAACTTGCACAACCAAAAAAAGAATGCGGTTAATGCAAGTTGAATGGAAATGGTGCAATGGATTTAGTAGGAACAACCTTAAACACAAGTTTTACACATTTCACAACTTTTGATAAGAGGCACCATTCTCCTCCCTATAATATACTTGTGCCTCTCCACGGGGACTACATCCAAATGTCATTTTTTTCGGGACTTTCAAATGGGAGTCCCAAAATTGGGATTCTTGTTGTTTCAAAATTGGGACTCTTATTGGTCCAAAACTTTGGATGTGCATTTTTTTCAAATCAAGTCTTTTATGAAATTGTGAGGAAAATATCTTATAGCCCTTGAAAATATCTTTCCAAAGGTGTATAACACATTCCAATTGGACCTCATTTGACCTTTGCTTTTAAAAGATTTGTGGTCAAAAATCAAATTCTCACTTTGATTCCCGCCCCTTCTTTTGATAATAGCTCATGCAAATCAAGTTTAAATGAACAATGTGAAGGCACTTAAAAATCTACGCTTGAAAACCTTCCTAATAATATTGTAAGGGCTCAATTTGATGTTTGTTTGCCTTTTCAACCAAGGCTTTAAACATTCGCAACTTTCGTATGAATGCAATTTTCAAAGTTGAAATGCACTTAGGAATAATTGGACTTCATTCTTTGCATTTTCCCCCATTTGTGAGAGTGTGTTTCACACTTAAACACACTCTCGGCCTTATGGGCCCTTGTAGTTCACATTTTGTTGTAAACCTAATGTTGAGGTTGCCATAATGAATGAACTACTACTATAAAGTTTTTATAAAAATAGATAAGTAAATAAGATAATTCAAGAAAAAAAAAAACAACAAGAGTCCAATTCATGCTCAATACACTTATGCTTACAAATTGGGTGCAAATTGAAATACAAAAACTTTAAAAACTATATGTACAAATTAATAACAACAATGTTAATTATTATTATTT
>Ga0209208_10002563_pt1 | contig 26089 bp, 25 predicted proteins | sample S1TSphfallax_3_FD_187694 | JGI IMG/M metagenome (GOLD analysis project Ga0209208, IMG submission 187694) | Host-associated microbial communities from peat moss isolated from Minnesota, USA - S1T2_Fd - Sphagnum fallax MG (SPAdes) (version 2) | ecosystem: Host-associated > Plants > Peat moss >...
GGGGGGGGGGGGGGGGGGGGGGGGGGGGGGGGGGGGAAAGAATCTCTACAAGCAATGCCAATGTTTTAGGGTTTATTTTGCCCTTCGGTTGCCATACGCACAATGCATGAATGTCATGATGTTGCTCTGTCTTTTTCTCTCTCTAGCAGCAAGTAGGCAGCAGTGAGGGGAGATTAGGTGATATTAGAGGATTTGACAAAACCTTTGAATTTGCAAAGATATGATAGACTCCTGGTTTTGCTAGTTGCATCAGTGTGAGGTTTAGTCTTCAATCTTTGTTTGATCTCAATGTGTCCTGTGCAGTCCCAAAATTCTAAGAGCTGTGAGGACAGATGTACCTTTTCCTCCCCTTTGACAGCAGTGGGACAGTGCAACTTTTGTGCCTTGCGAGGTTTTCGGGTGAGATGGTCATTGATATGTTGTTGTTTTCATCAGGTTAGAGATGGAGTTCTGGGACACACTGGCACACGTGGCAGGCCAGCATTTGAAGAAAGGAGATCAGATTTATGTCACTGGGTATCTGAAGGTGGATGTTTATTTGAAGGATGAGGTTCAACAAAAGATTACACGGGTGTGTCATCTTTGATTCTTGTAATTTGATGATTTGTCCAGAAACTGTGCATCTAGGGTTTGTTGAGAACTATGCCCTAGGTTGTGGACAACTCTACTGCTCTGCAAGATTACCAGGGAGTCTTGTTTCTGAGAGACAACAAATGTGGGTGGAGCTTCTGATCAGATGTTTGGTGATTTCATCAAAGGTGTGTAAACTTGCAGGTCAAGGTTTTGGATGCTGTAGGCTTTAGACTTGGTGGGTTCTTTCTGTTACCTTTATAGGCTGTTTTGGGGGCATGTGTGGGCCATTAATGATTAGATTACAGGCACTGACCTTCAGACTTGCACTGTGTTTTGACAGGTGGTGGTGCAGGATTTAAATTTTGTGGAACAATCATACTACCAAGAAGCAGGGGTTACTTCTTGGACTTCCCAATCACCCCCTGTTGGGGCCAGTATGCCACAACCTTCAGGTGCCCCAGCCTCCTACATTGTTCTGGTCACTTTTGCATATGAATCTCCCCAACCTAGCTTTCTGGCAGTCAAGCAGGCAGAGAAATCTTAGGTTCAGTAATCAATCTTTGGCCCGTCTATATACCTTGGTTGTTCCTGGCAGTAAGTAAGCCTACATTACAGATTGAGCTGTGTCTGCTGGGTCTTGAGTTTCTTTGTCAATTCATGGAAGGAGCTGTATGGAAGAGGGTTCTAATTTCCATCATTCAACTGCATATTCATAAACATTGTTTTCATTGAGAATTACTCTGCCAATGTAGACAGACCTAAGCAAAAGCAAGCCAGTTTTCAGTTCCTACCAGTGTTGTTAGAGGTCCTTTGATTTTCTTCCCATAGTACCTGCCCATTTCTCCTCACCCATTGTTGTGTTGTTATGTTCAATTTCACTCTTTGTTGTTTTCTCGGCTGGCCTTTTGTTGGAACTTCAGGGTCCAATGTGATGATGCTTTGACAGGCCAATACCCTGCTGCAAATTCATACCCAGAGATGGAGAAGGCTTGGAATGAATATTTCTCAGATCCAACACAGTGGTGGGATAATCGAGGAAAAAAGGTCAGTACCAGAGCAATAGTGTCTGATGAAAGTGAGATGTGAAAGTGGATATGATTGTGCTTATGGTTGGCCATCAATTATTCACACAGGTAAGTGTTATCTTTGATAAGGTCCCTTAGTGGTTGGAGACATATCTTCAGATTCTGTTGAAGCAGAATACAGGGATGTATTTAGTTTTATTCAGTTTCTCATGGATCTAAGAAACCAAACTATTGAGCAGAGGTGAGCTAACTCAGACCCCTTGGTGGAGTATTGCAGCAAAATCCAAGATACCCAGATTTCAAGCACAAGACTACCAATGAGGCATTGTGGATAGATAGCTACAAGACCCCTAAGTGGGTGCCAGGTCAACTCGAGAAGTTGGAAGCTGCCAGAAGACAATTTGAGGCAAGCAGGGGAAAATCAGCAGGGCGCACACAGCATGATCCAAACTTTATGGATTTTAAGGACTTCTAAGGGCTCGCTTGCTTCTTGATCAGGGGCACTCTTTAAATGTAGCTGCAAATCAGTTCCAACCTTTGAAGGAGCCAGGAGACCCTCTCCTGCTGAATGTTGTCGTGTGGAGATTCACTGGTCAGGTAAGGGAACAAAGATTTATGTTGGAGTGTAGTCTTCTTGGGTACTCCAAGACACTAGTTTCCATGCTTGACCCTGACAACAGGTGTGTGATAGCTCTACATTTCTATGGCCATGTGTCTCATGGTTCCATTGATTCTTTCAGGCAACATAGGAGTAGTCAGGAGTAGTCCTTTTTCCTGGACTGCAATCTGAATAGGTTCGAGGGCACAGCATGACAAAATTTTGTTGTTAGAACATCCTTCTGAGGATTGTTTGATGGTAATAGTGTAGTGCAATTGTGAAAAGTTGCTGTCTGTATAGGAGTAGAGTCATCTTCTACATGTTAGGTTGACTGTTCTCTCCTTTGTAAAGCTCTGCTGGACTACTGTCATTTGTGTTATCACTCATTGTGGAGAAAAGCTAGGCATTTTCAGAGCATACAGTTATGTTGAATAGAGTACATAGTTGCTGTACCACTTTGGTGGTTTTGCCCCAATTACATTAAACGGATTTTCTTTTGCACATTTTCAGTGCCATGGATGGCATTGTTTGCCTTAGCAAGTGATGAGCCAACATTGTTTGAAACAAGTCTGCTGTCTGATGTTTTTCCTACATGTTTGTAGTATAGATGACACTCTGTAGAGTGTTTTTGAATACTTAGTGAGCTGGAGTGAGAACAAGAAGTTTCACCATATAGGTAGTATAAGTACACACTTTTACATGCTGCTAGGGTTTTCTGTAGTTTTTGACTCTGAGCTAACTGTTGCAATTAGCTTGGGAAGTGGAATCCAACGGAAAAATGTTTTGTCCACCCATTGACCATCCGTCATGGTGCTGGGGGCTGTTGGTTCACACTGGCCAAGAGTGTTTTCATGAGATGTGGTGACCAACTAGAAGGAGAGCAATTATCCTTGGTTAGTCTGTGCACGTGTAGTGTCATCCTATAAAAGAATAAGTTGATGTGATGCTCCACTCAGACAGAAATCTTTGGTGAAAATAGAATTCAGTTTTTTCTGGTAGTACAACATCCCAAATCTCCTGAGGAAAAAATGTGAGTATGGATTCAAGCTACAATCAAACTCTGCTATCCAGTAGAGAGGATATCAACCTGTCTCAGAAGAACAGATTCCAGACAGCCTGGCACATCTTTGTGACTTGCTAATCAGAAAACAGTACATCAACAACAGCTCCTAATTCCTGGAAGTGTACTTCAGGATAGTCCTCTTTTTCTTAGCCCTGAATGCTAGAGTGATTCTCTCAATTGTTGCCTTGACCTTCTTCATTAGTTGTGTGCTGCAATGCTCTTGCTAGCAGTCTTTCTGCTGTGACTTTGGATACTACCAAGTTGATTTCAAGTGCCTCCTGCTCTTTGCCTTGGTTGTAACTGGTAGCCTCTCCTCATCTTGCTTTCTAGCAGTCTTTCTACTTCGACTTTGGACACTGCCAAGTTGATTTCAAGTGCCTCCTGCTCTTTGCCTTGGTTGTAACTGGTAGCCTCTCCTTGTGTTCAAGATTTATGGGGATTTCCATGGGATGTTGGACTTGTTACTATCCTATCCATCTAAACTGCTGTTTCTGCTGGTAACATGATTCTGTGAATCTTGGATGACCTCTTTGTCAGCAGCTGCATATACCCCAGGGATCTCAAATGCATTCAGGGAGCCCTCCAGTACTGATTTGCTCGAAGGCTTGGGCACCCTTTGGCAACTCTCTTCCTGTAGCCAAACAACATGAGCCTGGTTATCAATTCTAGAGCTCTCCTTGGAATGAGACCTTTTGTTTTTTATGATTTCTATTTCTGACAAACTAAAACTGAAGGTATTCAAGCAATACTAACAAGCCAACAAATCTTGGTCTACCCGAAATTAATTATGATTTGTAACACTACACAAATCAGCACAATGTGCAATAGATGGTGTGAGAGATTTTGAGTAAGATCCCTGTGAGAAACAAAACTTGAGTGATGACAAATCATTGAACATTGATATGAATTGACCATAGCCTTACAACGTGCAAAAAGTTGTTTGATACATTGGTGAAGGCCTTGCTATCAAGGCATTAAACTGCCATCCTTTGGGAATCAATGGACGGAAATATAACATGTCAAAGTCATGGCAGTTGTCTACTCTGTTCCTGCATATGTTATTTCAATTCTCAAGAACGATCCCCCTTCTCCCCGACCCTCTCTTACTTCTGAAGGTAACAAGCCACTCATAGTGCAATGACTCTAAACCCCTTATTATGGGAGGAGGTTCAAAGTTCAAACTTAAAACATACCTTACAAGAGCTATAAATTCTCATCTAAATGCATGCACTTCTACAAAACATTCCATTCATCATATGCATATATATTATTGCAAATGTCACTTGCGCATTGGGTCAAGTTTGAGCAAAAATATTATGCCCAAATCCTACACCAATGCATAGTCTCTTTCCCTATGGGCAGAGCCAACAAATGACATGGAAAAATAAATAAAAAATTCACACACATTACTTTAGACTCTAGTTGCCTAGGCTACTTTCAATTACAAATCTAATTTATATATATGTATAAATAAAATCACACCAGTCAGGGGGACCGGTGTGTTTTGTTTCGTGACCTACTTGACCGATTAGGGCTTGCGTCTTGCTTGTGTGATACGAAGCATTCGGGAGCTCTCCAAAGGAAGAAAAAAGAAGAAGAGGGAGAGGGAAAGGGAGAAGGAGAAGGAAGGAGGGAGATAGAGAGTAAGGAGGAATCGAGCTATGGCGTTTAAGCTTGGTCCTCTCAATCTCAATGCTGTTGCGCAGGTTCTTTTTTCTACTTTTTCCTCACTTTTTTTTTTTGGGTTTTGTTTTATAATGTTTCTTCCTTAATTTCGTTTTGCCATTGTGAGATTCAAGTCTTAAGCCTAGAGCTGCTGGCTTGTGTGTTTTTTTTCTCTTTGAGGTTGGTTCCTCATTGCATCAGTCGTTGCATTTCAGTACCAGGATATCTGAATTGCGTGCGTGCCTTAAGACGTGAATAGGGCTTGATTTTGAGAGTGTGTACATGGTGTGTGTGTGTGTGCAGGGAGTTGGAGGGTTGGTGTTTGGAAGCGGCAACAAATCTCCTGAGGATGATGATGGGTAAGAGCGTAATTTTTGTTTCTTGGGTCTTATTGGTGGTAGGAAATCTCTCAGATTTTCTTTTGCACGGATTGGGCATGAAGTCAGAAACTCTCAAATGGTGCATGGAAGGAATATCAGTGAGTTTTTTTTTTTTCCTTGGTTGGATTTTGTCAACCTTAGGTCGATTCTTTTTGGCAACAATACAGCCTAGGGATTATTGCTGTTGGAGACATAACTCTAGACATTTGCTGCTCATGTGTGGATTCAAACCCTAAAACAATGCCACATTCTACCAAGGGGTCATATCCCTGAGAGTTGCATACACACCTTAGTTTGATCCTCCTTTTTGGTTATGTGGTTGCAAGACACTGATTTTGCACAATTCTGGTATGTAGCTTGGAAAGGATCCCAAAGTTATGGCGTTTAATGTATTTTCAATTTGTTCTCAATGGTTGTCAGAGGAGTGGAGGAGCTGCTGGAACGAATCAGCAATGGGAAGCTTGCTGATGATCGCCGCAATGCCATGGCAGAGCTTGAGGTTGCTGTGGCAGAGAATAGAGCAGCCAAGCTTGCATTTGGGGCAATGGGTAATTTATCCACAATCTTGAGGATTCTTGTGGTGGACTTGGGTCAGTCATACAATATGTGTGATGGCCTAACTGAGTCTCCCTGTTTCTGTGAGCAGGTTTTCCCATTCTCATGGCAGTATTCAGAGAGGAGCGTGATGATCTAGAGATGGTGAGACATGCATTCCTTCCTTACATGGTTTCTGAAGGATACCTTTTTCCAAACATCATCTTTAGCAGCAGCCCTTTGAGAGTTGGCATTTGAAGTTTTTCTCTTAGTATCATGCACTAATTTTGGAGATTGCATGACAAATGGAGCAGTTAGAGTAGAATTAAATGGAACAAAGAAAGAGACATGTTGTCCCAGTGATGGCAAAAGTATGTGAAAAGTATATCGTTTCAATTTCCGGATCTTGTTTCGGACATGAAGAGACTCTGAGGGACTTTTGGATCACAGCCAGGAAGTCATATAGCCTGAGCTTGTTTTCCTCACATGGGATTTGCTTGTCTGCTCTCTAAAGTACCCTACTGTTGGCTCATCATTTCATGTGTAGTTTCTAGATCCAGTGTCTCTATCTTTCAAGGGCAGTTATCCCAAGTCTGTCATATTGGGAATACACTGCTTTGATTTGTTGGTAACCCCTACTCTTTTGTTCCTTGTAACTGTTCACTCTCTAGTACTGAATTCACAATAGCTAATTGAATGCTGGAGTTTAGCTTACAAATTCTGTATGCTTTCTTTTAGTGTGGGTTTTTCTTCTCTCCAGGTGAGGGGGGCATTGGAGACCCTTTTGCATGCACTAACAACAGAAGAACGGATGTACAAAGAAGCAGACCAAGTGCAACCAGGCCTTGTTAACTCTGAGCTCCTTGCAAGAGAACCTGACAGTATCGCGCTTGTCCTCAGCCTTTTGGTATAGTCTGCCTTTCATCCTTTGGAGAGTTTCTGCTCTCAGAGCTGTTAATGGGAACTTCAGTCACTCTCAATCCAGTCTATTGCCACAGTGCACATGTTTCACCTCCCCCTCCCAGTTAGTGCTTTTGGTCAGTAGTAACCTCTCTGGCATGGTGTAGGGGAATGACCAGAGTAAGTCTTTCCAGAAATGTTTTTAGCACTGATGAAGGATTTTTTGGCACAGGATGAGACAGATTTCTATGTGCGTTATCATACTTTGCAACTTCTTACAGCCCTACTTACAAATTGTCCTGCAAGGTGTGCATCCTCTTGAAACCCAATTCTTTAAGTTGGGTGGTTGGAATGCAAGCCCTAAACTGGCAAGTCTGCTTGAAGAAGGCCGAGAGTTTTTTTGGGGAAGAAGCTCCTCTGTTTGGAGCTAATATGCCTACATATACTCGCATCAAATCATGTGTTAATTGTTGCAATGTGCCTCAGAAAGTTTTTTGTTAGTTAGTTGCAAAGAGGAACTTTGCTCTGGGTGCCATGTCACCTTATTTCAATAGCTTTTCCTAGGGGTTGGAACAGTATTTGTGATGCTTTACTACCTCACGGATGGAGATGTGGGTGATGTATGGGGTGTCTTGGGTTGGGGTGTGGACATGGCGAAGGCTGCAGGATGTCATTGTGGCAACTCCACAGGGCATACCCCGCCTCATGGACATGATGCTTGAGCGAGAGGTATGTCCTATGTTCACCAATGCATTTAGTATCTACCATTTCTTGAATCAAGGTCGGAGTGTCTGTTCCAAAATGCTTCAGTCCACCAAACATTTTCTGATTGTGTGACCCTAGATTGTTAGCCCTCAACTACTGAGCAACTCTGTGTCATTGTGTTTGAATTATGATTGCTTTTATGTGACTCAACCTAGCAGCTTGAATTTACCCAAACATTGAATTTCAAAGTCCTCCTGGCCTACTAGGTCTTCTTGCTAATCCAGTCATGAAAGTATGAAATCCTGTTACATGTTTTGTGTCTGAATGAGGCTCTTGAAGGAACATCCAATGTAGGCTGTGAAGTAGTTGCATTCATACAGTATGGAAAGGACAGCTGAGGTGGGCAAAGTCAATTCTTCAGCCTTCTGAAATCTTACTAATGATATACTAATTGCTGCTCATGTACTTTCTATGCAGGTCATTCGAAATGAAGCTTTAATAGTTCTTGCATATTTGACCCGCTCTGCAGAGGTACCAGATTTTGCTCTTTTTCATTCAATGAGTGTCTATCTAACCTCTCTCCTTCCTGGCTTGTGATGAGTAGAGTAAAAAAAATAGCCCTTTTATGTGACATAACATGTTATAGTCTATTGCACTTAGGCTTTATGCTCAGGCCTTGACACATGGTGTTTCAGATCCAAATTGTCAATGTGACAATGTCTTCAATGCTAGGTTTTGTTGGACATCGTAGTCTTACAAACGAAGTATACCAAACTTTCCTTTGTTGACACCACAACCAGGTTGAGAATAGCACCTACTGCATTTTTACTTGTGTGCTGAGTATTCTTAAGTGTGGTGTAGTCAATAAGGTGTGGGTTTGAAATGGGAATTCATGCATAACCTATGTTCCTCCTGTATGTGTAGGAGATACAAAAGATAGTAGTCTTTGAGGGGGCATTTGACCGCCTCATCAGTATTATCAAGGAAGAAGGTGGCTCTGAGGGGAGTATAATTGTGCAGGTATTCTTATCCAAACCTTTTTTATCTCTGTAAAGTGTGCACATGGGTTTGAACATGTACAGCTTCTGAATAATGAAAAGAATTTTACTTTGTGTTCTGTTGCACAATCCCACTGAATGTTAAACCCTGACATTCAGCAGTCTGTTCAAGCACTTCATCATTTTGTTAATGTATATATGCTGCCCGTAACTCATTTCTTGATGTCTCTTTGAAAGATTGATGCATTTTCTGAAAGATCACTCAGTCCCAGAAAGTTTTGTGTTCTCATTAGCACAACAAATCTGACTTTTTTCAATGTGTCATAAAAAAGGACTGCCTGGAGCTCCTCAACAACCTTTTACGCAACAATCCCTCTAATCAGGTTTGCAGTTTCCATTTATTTTCTGTTCTCTTGGGGACTGCCTGTGTTTAGATGAAGATGGTTGATTCCTCTTTGAGTGTACTTGGGTTTTTGTCAAAGGAGTTGGAGATCACATTTACAGGTCATAAGATCAACTACAGACTGTCTCCTGTTCTTGTCTTGCATGATAATGCCATGAGGGTATTCTGTAACAAGCACATGGTGTCCATTTGTTGGAGGCCAGATTTTTCTTCGGGAGACACTAGGATTGCAACCTATAGCATCACTGTTGAAGCTACGGAAGGGTAGTGCTGATGGTTTCACACAGCAGAAGGTACTCTGCTCTTATTATATGCAATATGCAACCATCAAATGTCCACCATGCTCAAAACAGGCTGCTTGTTCATTGTAGTGGTTTCAGACACACTTAATGACTGACTTTTTTTTCATGTCATGGCACTTCTTATCCTCCCTTTTAGCATAGTGTTGTCCATTCAACTGGTCCATTGGTGTTTTTGCTTCAAAATCCATATGGGGATCCACTATTCAATTTGACGTCATGAAGTTGGTGTTGTTGGCTAACATAAAACATTTCTAATGCTGCTGTGAGCATATTTTTGATGAGTGTTATGAAGTGTTTTTGGCAAGACAGTCGGTGAATCTTCTGTGTGCATTGGAGACAGTGGCACTTTTATTGGCAGGAGGCCCAAATGCAAAACCTGGAAAAGATGCCAATGTTGTGGCAAACCAAACATTGTTTGCTCAGGTCTGTTCATGTGATGTCCCTCTCCAGACAATAAGTACGTCAATGGAGTCACATTTAACTGATGATTTGTATAATTCAAGTGTTGTTTTTGCTGCAGTTAAGTTAACAAAGCAGGATTTCTGTTTGGGAGTTTCTGCTTTTGGATCCTCAATGTGATCATTTCAAGGTCTCCTTGCTTTCTGAGTGCAAATCTTTTCAAATTCATGTTGTCCTTGAAGATCATTCTCTTTTAAGTTCTCCTATGTTGTTTCTCTCCCTTTTCTGTAAAGTTCTTGCTCTCAATGTTCCTCCTTTCTATTTGGAGTTTTCCATTTTTTCTGTTTTTCACTTTCTCTTCACTTTATTGTTCCTCTTTCTTCTTGGGTTTTTTGGTCTTCTTTTTCTCTTCTAAGTTTTGTTGAGCTAGCCAGCATCATGGCTGAGTTTCCTTATTACTCTATTTTAAACCATTTTTCAGAGTTGGGTCTCCTCATTTTCCTCTTTGCTATAATGTTGCTGGATCTGAAGTCCCTATATACCTTATTATTTTGTCATTGGTCCATAGTATTCAGGTTGACTTCAACCCTAATATGGAAAAGTTCTCCATGCGTATTAACAGATGATTTAGACTGCAGTAATACATATCCATAGCGTGTGTGGTCACTTTCCACAAGGAAACCAGAAATTTTGAATTCAGTTTTGCAGTATGAGCTATTGGTGTAGTGGAGAAAGGATTTTGTACTGATGGTTGAGGTTACCCTTATCTGGAAGATCTCATGTGTTTCAGAAACAACTACTGAGACCTGTACCCTGGTTGGATATGCAGAACAAGCTTTTAGACATTTTGCTGGCACTCTGTGTGGAAGGACGTGTATCTGCTGTGGCAATTCGCTGTTCGGTACGTTTGTCATGACATCTCTGTGTACGTTTTCTTAAATCAATCACTGCCCTCTCAGGAATTAAGTATTTTTGTCTAAATTGTCAGTGTCCAGAAATGAAGTGCTAATGACAGGCTTTCTTGTTCCATCCTAATATCTGATATTAGAGTGTCAACTTTCTCTGCCCAGATATCTATGATCGAATGTTGGTAAGCTGGAATGGCAGAGGTTTTCAGCACAGGATTTTCATTTTCATTGGCAGGCACTCAGATGTATAGGCGATTTGGTTGCTTGGCATCACGGAAATCAAGACCTTCTTGGCAGCAAAGTTATTGGAGAGGATGCTGACTCAGAGCCTGCTTTAAACTGTGTGCTGCGACTCTTACTTCGCTCAACCAATCTAAGCGAGTGTATTGCTGCAGAATATGTCTTCAAATGTTTTTGTGAGGTACAAGGGTGCTGAAGAAAGCAGAAATTTTCACTGGCCAGAAATGTGGACTGCTTAGGATAGCATACAGTCATGCAGTGACCAGAGGGTGACTTAGGAACACAATATCCAATTGGTTTTTGCAGGGAAATCCAGATGGGCAGACAATGCTGGCATCCACCATTACACCCCTGCCACAGTCACATGGACGTGGGAACAATCGTGTTGTGGAGAATGAGAAACAAATGTCATTTGGAAGGTGTGGAGGCACTCTAAAAGTTCATCCTTTTCTTGGAGGTTGTTGGGTCTTTGTTGTTTCTGGCATGAAGAGTTCTTATACTCTGGTCTTCCGTTCTATTCCCACTCTAATAGATTCTCCTTTGTGTGATACAGTATGCTGGTGCAAGCACTTATCTCTAGTGATGGTCGCAATGATATTGAGGTGCTTGTGCCCTGAAACACCACTTATGTCATTCATAAACATATGCAGCATACCCAGATAACAAGCTATTGTTGCATAGTAAAGTGCTATGATTGAAATCTCCTTGTACATCTGGCTGTTTGCAGGCAAGCTGCAGGGCAGCAAGTGTGTTGTCTCATATTCTCAATGGAAATGTTCAATGCAAAGAGCGGGTAAAACAGCCTCCCACTAACCCATCATTTTAATGCTCTTTGAACAGATGGAGGAAGGACTGAGTGATAGTTGTAAGAGCACTTCATTTCATAAATTCATATGCTGAACCATTTGTAGTTTTGAGAAAGACCTTGGCTTTTCCCAATGTCTGTTTTGACAAAGATTCATTGAAGGTGAAAGAACTAAAGCTGGTTGGAGATGAAGCTGGTCTGTCTATCGATGCACTGTAGCAATGAGAAATCTAGATTCTTGGTCACTTGAGATTGGCCAGGGGTTACAAGTGTATGGCTGTCATGTGCTGCAACTCAATTGTTGGTAGGCTTATTATGACAACCTGGATCAGTTGTGCAGTCTTGGTTTGTAGCAGCATAGTCTTCTGTGGTGTGCTTCTGAATTTCCGACCTTGGTTCTGAAACAGGTATTGAAAATTCCACTTGAAATTCCATCATCTTCATTGTCTCCCCCTGAGCTTTTGATGCCACGCTGTATGAGGTACCTGGCAGCTGCAGTTCCAAGTACTTCCTCAATCAATGAGTCCCCAGGCTCCATATGGCTCCAACCTGTTTTATTGCGACTTCTAGTCACATGGCTGGTAGACTGCCCCTTAGCAGTCTCCTCATTTTTAGATCCACCTGCACACCTCCCTTTTTTGGTGGACCTGACTGCAAGTAGTGGGTCACTGGCAAGTGTCCATGTTGCTGGTCTTGCTGCTGTTCTTTTGGGAGCATGCATTATCTTCAATTCTGAACAAGGCTCAAAGGACGCTACAGTGGTTGTGGACATTATAAGCCAAAGAGTTGGCCTCACAAACTATTTCTCAAAATGGGAAGAAATGGAGAAAAGTTCACTGTTTGTCTCTGCAACATCAGCTTCCCGGCTTCCTAAACCTCTAACAAGATTAACAGCTGCAGCTGCAGCAGCAGGGGATGGAATGATTTCCGTACCATCTGACCACCAGCAGCAGGTTCAAAGCTTTTCAAATGAAAATTTGTTGGAGCCTTTGGTTACAACATTCTATGATGCAGAATTTGTTGTGTTCATCAAGCAACTGGAGCCTGTTGTAAGAGAGAGGATAGTGGATATTTTTGCACATCCAAAGAGCCGGGTAATGGTGGACACTTTGGGGTTTGAACCACAGAAGGGTGAGACAGATAATGACTACATTCAACGCCTCAGGACTTCACTGCAAAACCAAGCTCAAGAAATGCAGGTATTACCTAATGGTTATTAAACAAAGTTGCTCAACATTTTGGCTGTGAATTGTCTGGAGGTATGCACAATAGGGTTTTGTTCTGGGTCTGCAGCTTAGGGGTTTTTGTAGGGCATTTGTTTCTCATGAAATTCTTTTAAATGGGATGAAGCTGTTATTGTGTGCTGAATGTTGGTCTGAATTGTGGTAAATTTAAATTTTATTGAAATTATGTAGAATCTTCTGGAGCGGAATTCAGCTTTGGTGGAGGACTTGTTGGCAAGCTCAAATGGAACTGAGGCATCAAAAGTGGGAGAGGAGAAAGCTTTGAGGGCAAGTATCCACTCACAAGGGGGTGGTGTGTCAAAAGCAGAGGTTGAATCTCTCAAACAGCAACTTGAGGTGGCACAACAATGGGTTGAAGCAGTTCAGAATGAAAAGCAGGGGCTTGAACTTGAATATCAACAATTCAAGCAAATTGCACTGGATAAGGAGAATGATTTCAGGGGGCTTTCTGATGCATATAATGCACTTGAGCAAGACAATGTTCGTCTTGAACAAGAGCTCAAGACTTTACGTGCTGCTTTACAGGAAGGTGGCATGGTTTCTGTGTCCCCATCAAGTGCAGAGCTTGAAACAGCTCGGGAAGCAGGCCGCCAAGAAGCCCAGAAGGATAGTGAAGGTGAACTAAATGACTTGCTTGTGTGCTTGGGTCAAGAGGAAACAAAGGTTGAGAGATTACGTGCCCGTCTTGAAGAGCTAGGTGAAGATGTTGAGAAACTGCTTGAGGGGATTGGGGATCAAGAGGGAGAAGCTGAAGATGAAGATGTTGACGAATAATGTGATTTCTGATATTTGAGGTAATGGGTAGTAGGAAGTCAATTCCATTCCTGATTAAGGTGAAGGTCTGATACTTTATGAGCTACACTCACAAGGTTATGAGTGCACTCATATTTGTCATGTTTGTTTTGCTTTTGCCAGATCTGACACAACAGAAACCGTCAAAGTGTTTTTTGTGGAGTTTTTCTCTGCAATCTTGTTGACGTTTTCCAAAATTTAGGGGGAAAGTGGAACCTCAGTATTCTGAGATCTAACTTTATTGGAATCCCTTATCAGATTCATTTATATACTAGAGGAGAATGTCATCACTCCCTCATGTGGGATGTATTTGTGTTGAACTATGAAAGATTGATGAAAAATAATGCATCCTGAGAACCACCTCTAACTGTTGTTTGTAATGAGAAGCCTCTATCCCAGAAACAGGTTTGAACAGATGGAACTGATTTGAGGAACTTTGACATCATAGGAATAAGCAATTGGAACTTGGGAACTTCCTAGTGCAGAATGGTGGTTAGTAACCTGAGAACACGCAAGAGAACTCCATTACCCGGAATTGGGGTTCTAGTCATTTTGTTACTTCGGAAGTCCCTGTTGGTTAATGGTGATTAGGAGCTGGAGAAACATCCAGGAGAATTCTGTTACCTGAATTGAGGTTCTTGTCATTTGGTTACCAACTCATTCCAGGCCCCTTATTTGGGGAATGCCTCCATAATGCTTTATATTTGTTGCTTTTACAAAAACAAAATGATATGAGAGTCCATTAGAATCAGATTGTGCATTTATGCAGCAACCAGTTTTATATTTATACCAACTTTAAAACAGGTCCAAATCGGTGTAACATTTATTTCTATTGGAGTTATATCACTAAACCTTAGTTCTGCCACTAGCGCGGAAAAAAACTGCATCCCAGGATATGTGTATCTTTGCCTTCGAAAATAAAATTTGATGGGTAGCCATGAGGTTTGCATTGTTGGTCTTTGAATTGGTTAATGTCTGGGTTGAGGAAAAATCTAAAGAAAATGATCATTCTATGGACCTTTACTTATAGGGACTTGAAGGCAGTTCCAGAAGAGACAAAAGTTCCAAATCAACAGTTTACCAATTTTTACTAAGTGTTTTACTTAGAAACAACTTGCAAGAGCTTCATAAGCTTTTGATCAAATCATGCACTCAACCAAAATGATATAGAGTTAGAGCAGTACCACAGATGCTTAATATGTGGCTCTGCAACAATATTTTTCACCATACTTTCTTGCATGTCTTGTGGAACACAGTTTGGGTGATAACTATTGAATGCATTGGCCACAGTAGCGATATCAGCTGCTTTCCCTGTACCAGTAGCCAGGGCATCCTTCCGCAACAACCATGGGACCTTCCTTTTCTTTTTTTTTCGACTTCTAATTTTCTTTTCACCTAAGGAGCCATCCATGGTGGTGAAAACCACTGCCATTTCACTGCCCTTTGTTTGACCTCCCATATGGGTGTTCAATGTTACAGAAGAGCGTCTTGGCTATTGGAGGACGGATATTAGCTGTCATGGCTATTATGGATGAAAGCACGCTAAGCCCTTCAAAAATTGTTAACATAATTTTGCATTTGATTTTTTTGGGTACATGTGGACATCACATTTGGATTATTTTTGTTCATTTCAAGTGTATTGCATTAGCTTTAAATTTAAACTAATCCATTTAAAAAGAAACTTGAATAAACATTTACAAATTTGAACACATGAAGTATATTTGTGTCAAAAAAATCCATGTCACAAAGTATGAAAAATTGCAAATATATTTCAAAACTAAGGTTATGGGTGAAATTTTGTAATCAATTTTTTGGTGGTGAGTGATATTGATGTACATCAACTAAATTTAAGACCATTTAGAAATTCACAATTTTTGGTTGAAAATCCATTCAAAAAATTTGTTTTTTTGCACTTCTTGAGCAATAATCACATAATAAACTCTTGTTTTTGGGGAAAAATCATTGCCTTAAGAAAAAGGAGAAATTTTTATAGGTGAGCATAACATTTTTTTTTTTTCATTTTTCTTTGGTTTGGTAATGTGTCATGAACCATAAATATGAGGTCCTATGGCCATTGGAAAGATGTACATTATATATTTTATGCACATTGATTTTATCCAATTCTCTTCATCTAACCATTGGATCAAGCTTAAATTTGATTCAATATAAACTTTGAGTTCTAAAATGTTGTCATGCACATTTAAATTTTTTTTTCTTATGTTTAGGGTTTCCAAAAAATGTCATCAAGATTTCAATTTATTGCACACCTATTATACTTGTAATACATCATTTTTTTGGGTGAAAAGTGGTGAAAAGTGGCTCACCTGTAGTGTGTTTTCATCCTTATGGCCAATGCATTTAATAATGATCACCCAAACTATGTTTGCCTCCATGATTTATATATCATATTTACCCATTGTTTTCTTTTATAATGAATTTTTGCCATTTGGTGACAAAAGAAAAGGATAGTGAATAACCTTTTAAAAATTTAGCCATTGGAATTGGAAAAGTTGTTAGGATTCAACAATGGGAAAGGTGGCTATAGCCATCCCCCTTATGGATGGTTAGGATTAGGTGCCACTCAATGCAACTAAATAGCTTCTTTGGATGCCAAATGTTGCATCCACATAGTGTTTTCCATCATTGTTCCACTCCCCACTACTTGATTCCATCATCGACAATCATGAAGCATCAATCTCAAAGGTAGCCAACAACCATGAAAGCTTGTTATTAAAGGTTGTTGCATGTAGGGAAACAAGATATTAGGTGGGGTTTTGAGTACAAGATGAGATTTCACACATTCAACCATCCTTGCGACAAATGTTAAGTGCTAAGATTCTACTACTTCATTTGATATGTTGGTAATTCCTTGATTCCTTTTTGTAGTTGCACTTGTCTAAATCCAACTTTGTATAAGCTACATTGGCTATATTGTAGTGGTGCACTGGAAAAACATCACTACATCAAATGGTGTGAAAGGCTTGTATCAAAAGCAAAACGAGTTTGGCTTCAAAGGTGCATGACCATCTAGGTTGTTTTTGAGTTATTTTTCATGTTACATTGTTGATATGATCCTTAGCATTGCATTATATTTATGGTCCATAACTTTTTGAATGTTTGGAGAGATGTGCAACAATAGGACGATAGAATGTATTTGTTGTTTTTGAAGGTACAAACTTTGAACATAAAAACATAGATGGAGTTGATCATCATCATTTTCAAATTCTTAAGCTTTTGACTTATTCACTAATCCTTTTCTACATTCAATTTTGCAACAAGAATGTGCCAAAGGTTGTTTTTGTTAACATATGTGCAGAGTTGAAAGTTGTTAACGTTTGTCACCTCTATGTCATTCTCTTTGATTTTTATGTTGGTGTGTCTATTGTGTTTTTGTGTAATCATCACCCCTATCAAGCTCCAAACCTATTGTCATAGATCATCAAACTTCTTCAAGGTTCTTATGGCCTCAATGCATAAAGTTCTTACAATCTTAATCTTGGTGTTTTAAGGTTCTAATGGTCTCGTTTGGTGGTCTTAAAGATGCCATAAAGTATTCCAATTATGGCACCCATAAACCCACTAATGAACTTCAAGTTTTGATTATTTTTAACATCCTTATATCAACATATGCTAGTTTTAGCAATGCAATTTTCACTTTTAAAGATGAAGTAGACAATCCTCTACCACTTATTGTTTTTCCTAATTTGTCACTCACAATTGCAAAGTCTAGTCCTTGTGTTGCAACAATGGGTTGTGCATCTTTAAAGGGAAAGAACAAAGACAACCAATAGGTCATTGAAATCCCATCTAGAGATCTTGCAAAACAAATTGGTAGTGAACCAAAGAAAAAGAAGCAAAGGAAGTTCGAATGGGAAGTGAATAAGGTTTACTAAGATCGATGGGTTGCTAAGTTTTCTCGGTTTGAGCTTGTTTGTGGAAAACATAGCAAGATGAAGATGGTGAAATGTAAGGTTTGCTTTCAAATTGCTATGACGTGCTAAATTGAAGGTTTTGTTTTTTTGACAAGATATGGTTTTGTGTTTCATTGTGGTTTGTATTTTTCAAGCTATTATTGTGATTGCTTCAATTTATTTCTCGTTTGGTTTTTTATCTTATAAATTAACATTTGCAAATTATGATTTTTTAATTATTTTGGTTACAACGCAAATCCCAAGGCAATTGAAAAACTTCCAATCATTGGCGTCACCAATGAATTGGTGCAACAACTTGTTGCCACCATGGACTAGGCACCCACTACAAAGCTAATGATTGAAGGTGTTGATGTTGAATGAAAAGTGTATTCCTAGGGTATTCAACTTGCTTAATTATAGAAGAACCAAAGGTTTTAGCTCTTGCATCATCAAAATTCCTTTGCTTGGGCATTCATTGTGTTTAATGATCCATTTACAAATGTCCACATTCAAGTTATTAAAGCAATGAAGTGCATCATGTGTCACCTCACAAGTCAAGCTTCAAGTAGCAATAACATTACATGATCTAAAAAGTGTATTTTTTCTTACAACTCTACACATGGCATCACCAATATGAAAAATTATGTTGTAAATGAACATAAGATTGTTTTGGTTTGGTACACAAAATAAAGGAAGGAAGTAGAGAAAGGTGATGATGGTAAATAGAAAGGAAAAAAAAAGAAAAAGGAAGACAATGTTTCCATTAGAAGAAATTTTGTATTATGCAACCATTCAATTTGCAACTATATATGACTAATTATCATTTGCAATTATGTTTTGTCATTTTTACATTATTTTCCATCCTTTTCATTGCATTACTTTTCTTGTGATTATGGTGTAATTAATTTCCAACTATTAAGTTTTCCATCCTTCCATGTTGATTAATTTTTTGGGGTTTCCATTTGTGTCAAATTAATTGCAAAAGTGGTCATAACTTGGGTACCTTTATGTGGTGTACCGATACCTTTAAAATGTATTAAGGTTTTTCAAATATGTTACAAGTATATATATATATTGTGTGTGTGTGTTGGATAAATAGGTTAGGTCTACCTATTAATTTGGTATTATATTTATAATGTAATAGTCATTAATAACTACATGTTGATTAGTTAGTGACTAGTAAACTAATTAACAAATTAATTAGTTAGCTCACTAGTTTGCTAGTTAATTAGTTATTCACCTGTTTAATTGTATAATTTACAAAATTAAAGAGGAGGATAAAGGATATGGGATAAATTTTCCAATTGCAACCTAGTTTGTGATTAATTTGCTTCATTGCAAATTAAGTTACAACTAAAATGTTTAAATCCTATATGTTTTGTCTTCCATTTCCATATTGTAAACTATATAAGGAGAGTGTTTTGTTTTACATTTTCATATATTATAAAAGAGTGTTTTCTATATTAGAAAACATGTGTCATTTGGGATGAGCCAATCAAAGAGGATTAACCTTAAATGTTAAACCCAATTTTTTTTTTAAAAAAAATGTTCCAACCCCCTAACTTGCCTACCTCCCTAACTTAGATAAGTAGGTAGGTCTTATTTAATTAGTCTTATTCACCATTTACCTAGATATTGATTTTAATTTGATTTTCATGAATTTCACCCAATTGTACCACATGGAAAAATCACATTAAAGTACAACATGCCAAATGGCAAAGTCACATTAAATCATATTGTGTTATGTGGCATATTTCCACTAATCAATGTGGTGACATTGTAGGCAGTTTAAAATAAACGAAGATTCAATTTGTATTTTAAAACAAAACTACAAAAAAATCTATTATGTTATCAAATGGCAATTAATGATTGGGTTATATGTTGCAAAAATGGGGACTAGTTGCAAATTGCATATAGTCAACAAATGAAAGTGTATGTGTTGATTGTATACACATCATCCATGTGAAATGTGTTGACATCATGGCAAATCACCATTTGTGATTAGATGTTGGGTGTGATTCCACTTATGCAACTAATAGTTTTTTAGTTGTAAATGTTCATTACAACTTGTTTATAGTTGTAAATTATAGTTTCAAATTGTCACTTTTCTCAAAACAAACATTCTCAATATGCCTTTGAAAAGTTCTTGAAGCATGTATGTTTAAATTAATCATGCATTTTCAATTTGAGGCTACGAACTAAAAGTTATGCCAAAAATTTGATTAAGGGATCAAATTTCCAAATCCCCTTCTACCCCAAAGCAACTAAAACCCCTTCTTCCCATGGAGAAGGCTTTCTTCTCAAGGGGAAAAAAAACTTGAAAATTTGACACCAACTATTTTTTTGTCATAATTTTTTAGCCCATATCTTCAAATTGAAAATGCAATATCATTTTAGATATTTTTTCTTCAAGAACTTTCCGATGATACAAAAAATAATTGGTTCAAACACAATTAAGCCCTATACATTTGAAAATTTGTTCCCTAAAGGAAATTGCACCTTAGGGCAATTTCCCTCCTCCTTGGGGGAGAAAGGGACTTTGAAATTTTGACTTTTAATTATTCTTTTTGTAAATATTGTTAACTCATAGACTCAAATAAAAAATGCAAGATCATTTTAAATATGTGTGCTTTAAGACCTTTCCAATGGTACAACGAACATTTGGTTTGGACAAGATTACCCCACGTATTTTCTTGTCAAACATTTGAGAAGTTATTCTTTAAGGCAACTTAATTCCTTTCTACTCAAAGAAGTTGTGTAACCAAAAAGAGAGGGTGCAAGACCAAACAACACCCTGTCCTACTGTATGGGTCTAAGCAACATTGCAATTTCCAAGCTTCTGGGACAAAACATCACCATCGATCCTTTCCCTCACACTTCATCACTGAGCATTCCGGTGTACATTCTCTGATCAACAAGTAGACACCACTTCTACTTATGCAGATCAGCAAAACAAAATTTCAGAAATCAAAACTCATATCTCGTATTTCACAGAATTCGCACGACAGCACAAGCTTCCTCACTCCAGTATGCTCATCAAAATCAAACATCCTACTTAGCTAAGTTGTTGGTGTAGCGGAAAATTTCAATAGCTTAGCCAAGTCTCTCCACAGAACAGACATCCAGAGCAATCTATCTATGTATCTCTGAGTTCATTTGACACCTTTGGCTCTACTCTTCCATCCCCAACACAAAACTAAAGGCAAAAACTCATCTCCGGTTCTACCTCAGTCTCTAGCTATTCTCTAAACTTCTCCACCTTAAGCACTGTTCATCCAGACTCAAAACAGCCACTCAGTCTAAAAATGCCCTCCTCCAAAAAAAAACAAACCCTTTTTTATCTATCTATCAATTCAACTTTGTCCTCATCTGCCACACTCTGTTCCACACTTCCATACAGCTCCTCTCAACTTGCTCTCCACTAAATCCTCTTATCTTTCCTATCAATCTGTCTGGCTCCAAAACTCACTGTCCTCTTCTAATATCCTCCACTCTACTTCTTTCACAAGCTATCCTTCCTAAAACTCCTCTTCCGTTCATACCCTTTTACCATAATTAACGCCGCCTTACATCGCCGCCGTCATCCTCTCCACTTCCGTTCATCAATGCAGCTTCACTCCTCACCACCATTTGCGCTGCCTAATTCCTGTAATTCAGATCACACAAACACAAAGATACCTCCCCATGCACTCCCATGCAACAGTACTGGAGAGATTTCCGTCGCAAAAGTCAGGGCGGCTAATTAAAACACAAATCAGGCCTCAAAACTTGATATGTTCACACTGGTGTGGTGACCTACTATTGAGTCACATATGTAACCCCTCCATTCTTTAGAAAACTGAGTCCCTCAGCTTCACTCAATCTGGTTGAACATGATAGATCTGAAGATCCCTGCGAGACCTTTCCCACTGGTGCCCATCAGCATCTTGGATGATGCACATTCGACTGCCCTCTTCAAAGTCAAGGTTTCCTTTCCCATCAGCATGCCCAATGAACCGGTATGGACCCTCCCAGCTCGCAATTAAGGTTCTCTTCTTCCCTGGTTTTTTCATCTTCACCATTGTCTCCCCTGCAACCAGACCTTCAAATAGATGCTTACCTTTTCTGGTAGCATAGGACTTTCTTTGTTTATTTTGTGCTTACTCCACATTGAGCAAGACATTTTCATGGATGCTTGCTATAAGCTCCATCTTCTGCAGAAATTGTGCTATAACAACTTCCACATTAACACCATCATCAGTTGCAGCAGTCAGAGCGTGCAGGTAATTGTCTGCCCTAAGACGTGGTGTGCGACCAGTTAGAATCATGAAAGGTGAAAATTTAGTTCTAGCTTGGATCCCACATCTGTACCCAAACAAGATCTTAGCCAGGTGCTCGTCCCAACAATTCACGTTTTTAGGCGTCGCAACAAGAACAGTGATTCCATGTTTGATCGTTTTGATCAAGCGCTCTGCCATCCCATTGCATTGAGGCCATTGGGGTGCAGTGTGCTGATGTTGGATTCCATAGTCATTGCACATCACATCGAATTCTTCAGCCCATTCTCCACCATTGTTAGTAAGCACAAACTTGGGGATTCCATACCTGCAGATTATGTCATCTTCCAAGAATCTAGCTGCATTCTTAGCACCATGATTAGCAACCGCCTTAGCCTCACACCATTTAGAATAGTGGTTGATGGCCACTAGAATGTATTTGTTCCCTGACTTAGTTTCAGGCTATGGTCCTGCAGTGTCCATGGCAACTCTATGAAACAGATCACAGATGGGTATGCTCTTCAATTCCTCATCTTCAGAGCGGATGGTACCCGCACTCCTCACTAGTTGGCACTGTTGGCACCTTTTAACTACCATCTTGACATCTTCAGTCTGATTACACTAAAAGTACCTTCGACAGATCTCAACCAACGTCCTTTGTTCTCCAAAATGCCCCAAATCTTCATGCATTTGAATCACTAGTGGCATTCTTTCCTCTGGCTTGGGCACATATAGCCCCTTGAAGTAGAGTCTCTGCTCCTTCCAGCAATAATTGCTTGCTCGCTTTCTGGCCCTCTTGCTCTCCTCAAAATCTATGGTATTTGGTAGTATACCTTCCTTCAACAGCCCCAAACAAATTGCATCTTCCCAAATGTCAATGCATCTCGTACCCATTTCACGGTCTTCCTCGTCATTCGATTCTATAGAACTGAACTTGAGGACACCAAACTCCGATAGCTCCTAAACAGCTAACGCTAACTCCAATTGTTGCTGTCTTTCATAGTATTTGACCCTCTCCTTCTTTAGAGCTTGCTTATCACTAAGGGGTCCCGAATTTTGATTTTCCTTACTGTCTGCTCCCTCCACATCTCCCACAGGTGAGTGATCCTCCTCATCCTAGCTTATCCTAGCCACAACATCAAGCATGAACAGTTGGTGGTCTTCTGCACCACGCCAGTGGTTGATGCCAAAACAACACTCGTGGTGTTCCATCTGCTTACTTGCATGTCGCCTGAAACCCAACCAATCAGAAGTCTTCCCATACAGAGCAGAGAACACCGTCCTTGCTGATTCAGTAGCATTAGTCTACACTGTCCCCACATCACGGATCTCTTCACTGAAATCGTCATCATCAGTGGCTTGCCCCACTGGATTTCTGCTCAGGGCATCAACGTTTCCATGCTTCAATCCTGGTCTGTGCAAGATTTTAAAACTGAAATCTTGCAGCATGTCAATCCACCTACCTCTTTTACCATTTGCATTTGACACCGTCGCCAACTATTCAAGCGGCTTGTGGTCTGTCCTCAGAGTAAAATGGTTCCTGTGAAGATATTGTCTGAAATGCATGATGCCCTAGATCAATGCATAGCACTCCCATTCCATGGGGTGGAACTTTCTTTGCACCAGAGTCAGACCCTTGCTGGCATAAGCCACTGCCTTCTCAAATCTGCCCTCCTTTTGCGATAGGATGGCGCCAACGCCTTTCGTTGACCAATCAACATCAAGACAGAATGGTTTTTCAAAGTCAGGTTGTACAAGTATGGGAGCTTCCACAAGTGCTCTCTTCAGAGCATCAAACGCCCGCTGACAATCCTGATTCCACACAAACGCCACGTCCTTTTTTGTTAATTCAAACAAAGGACTAGCCAACCTCGAATATCCTCTAATGTATTTTCGGTAGTACCCTGTCAACCCTAGAAAGGATCTGACGTTGGTAACCGTCTTTGGTTCTGGAAAATGCAGCACTGCATCAATTTTACCAAGATCTAGTTTAGTACCCTTCTTACTGACCACATGTCCCAGGAACACAATGCTTTCAGCAGCAAAGCAGCATTTACTTGGGTTCAACTTCAAGTTTACTTCCCTAAGTCTGGATAGCACAGCTCCCAAGTGTTGGAGATGGTCCTCCCAATTCTCGCTGTGGATATTGAGATCATCCACAAACACCTTCAGGAACTTGTCTCCCAACTCCTCGAAAACTAACGACATTGTTCTGGTGAAAGTACTGGTCGCATTTTTGAGACCAAAAGGCATAACAATCTAGTCATACAGCCCAGTTTTGGTGATCAATGCCGTCTTCCTCACAACTTCAGGAGCCATACGAATTTGCCAAAATCCCGACTGCAAATCCAGTGTAGTGAACGAAGCTGATTTTCCCAGCTGGGAAATCACATTGTCAACAAGAGGCATTGGAAACGAATCCCGCCATGTCTGCAAATTGAGTGGCCGATAATCACCACAGAAGCGCCTACTCCCGTCCCTCTTCACTGGCAGGGTCACACGACAAGCATACTCAGAATTGCTCAGCTTCATCTTGCCCAGATCCACCAACACATCAATTTGTCTCTTCACCTTTGCCTCCTCCCAATATGATAATCGACTAGGAGACACCCTGCAAGGTGGATATCCTTGCGTATCTATGGAATGCTCTCCAATGGTACAACAGCCTAGTTCCCTTTTGTTCCAAGCAAACACATCTTGATAATGTTCCAAAGTCTTCCAGAGTTGCTGCCCCTTCTCCTTATCAAGACTTTGATCAATTCGGATCTTCTAGCAAATCTCTTCCCACCTTGCATCTACTTTACAGTCATCAGATAATGGCAAGTGCTCCCTGAAACTGTTGGGAAAGAGACCACCGTTCATTTGTTGGAGTTGCAGCAATACCAGCGCTTCTTCATGCTTCGGAGTGGTAGAGATGACCTATTTCCCTTGTTCTACATCAGACACCCACTGAATCCAATCAGCATAATCGTCAGCATCGGTGATTTCTTCTTTCATGAAATTATCAGCCTGCTCCTAGAGTATTAGTTGCAGAATTTCCTGCGGTCCTTCTAACTTCACTAACTCCTCCATTCTAGTATCTCCAAACTCATCCTCACAATCAATTTGTTTCAATTGATTGGACTCCAAATCACAGTGTTCGCTATCATCAGTATCCGCATCTGAATCCGATGTAGACGAATCACCTTCCTTGGTCACGATCGCACGACCCTGGTCTGATATCCAATCAGAATCGCCATTGTCGTGTGTGTTTTTCCAGATGGCTATAGTATCTTACATCATATCTTTTGAATTCATCCTCTGCAACAAATTCACCATCGTCAAGGGCAATACTTCCACATTGGTTTCGGGGCCGTGTCTCATTTGTATCAAGCCCCGTTCCACATCCACCACTGCTCCAATCTTCATCAAAAAGTCAAGTCCAATGAGCACATCATAACTGTCCGTGTCCACTACCATGAATGTCATGGCACACTGCACGCCTCCTACCTTGACTGGTATCTCATCAATTCGACCAAGGGCCCGCGTAACCACTCTTGACGCAGTCTTGTAATTTTCAGATCATGTCACGAGGTGCATCATGCCCATTTCTCTCACCACAGCGGCAGCCAGGACCGACATGGATGCTCCAGTGTCTACAAGTCCTTCCACCACATAGCCATTCATTCCACTGGCAAATGGAGCGTTTTGCTTCTATGCGTCTTGTTGACGTAAATTTGTTTCAGCGTTGGAGCTGCCAAGACCATAAACACCTAATTGTTCGTCGCTTCTGCATTTTTTTTTTCCTAACCAACTTCAGTAAACTTTCCAGGTGTTCCAATTCCCCTGGTATCATCAAGTCTGTTTCCATTGGTGTAAGGGAAATCCTCTTTTTAATGAAGTGGGACAAAATTTTCGACCTGACAAAGTTTTCCCGATTGGCTCCTATGCCTTCTCCTATGGCTTTTGGAGATGGTACATTGCCTGTTGGTGCCACTTCGACATGCATTCTTCTCCTGGGCACTCGAGTGTATGAAAATATGTTTTCATTTCCGCACAACTTGTTGAGTTATTGCAGAGTTGCTTGCTCATCATTCAGCAATACCTCTACAAAGTTTGTTGCTCCAGAATGTACCTTCCCATCCTTGGGTTTCTTCCAGCATCTGTCCTCTGAGTGTCCTAACTGTTAACAAATAAGAGATCTACTCAAGTGCAAACATAAATCTTTATTGAAAGGAAACTACAAACATAATACTCACAACACAAAACACAACATCAAGAATTCTCCAAGGTTCTTGTCACGAGAAATACACAAACTTGTGTAATGAAGAAAAGAGAGGCAAACCATCAACACCAAGGTATTTAACTAAAAGACCAAACCACAAATAACCAAACTAAAATAAGTAACG